>OFML01000166.1_pt1 | contig 68729 bp, 56 predicted proteins | sample 1541831 | NCBI WGS metagenome assembly OFML01 (sample SAMN04209237, study PRJEB22552) | human gut metagenome | biome: gut; material: feces | host: Homo sapiens | place: USA: Oklahoma | reverse complement strand
TTTTTCTTACAATAAACGGTGACAATTTTGTTTTCATACTTTTCGGGTAGAATAATGAGAAAATACTCGGAGGTAAATCCACAATGAAGGGACGATTACTCACGGCGGCGGAGATCGCCGAATTTACGGAACATCTTGTCTTAGAGGAACGGAGTGCCGCAACAGTCGAAAAATATGTTCGAGATGTCCGCGTCTTTGCGGCATACGCACCGGATGGAGAAATTACAAAGGAAACCGTGATCGCGTACAAAAAGCACCTGCAAGAAATTTACGCCGTGCGGAGCGTAAACTCCATGCTGGCCAGCATCAATTGTCTATTCACCTTTCTCGGCTGGCACGACCTGAAGGTAAAAACACTGAAATTGCAGCAGCAGGTTTTCTGCCCCGAAGAAAAGGAACTGACGAAAGCGGAATACACACGGCTCTGCCGGGCAGCGATGCGAAAGCACAATGAACGGCTTTGTCTGATTTTACAGACCATCTGTGGTACCGGCATCCGAGTCAGTGAGCTGCAATTTATCACTATTGAGGCAGCACGGTGCGGCGAGGCGGTGGTAAGCTGTAAGGCAAAGACCCGGACGGTGTTTCTTGTAAAGGTGCTGAGACAAAAATTGCTCCGCTATGCAGCGGAGCAAGGAATCGAAAGCGGAATAATTTTCGTGACCCGCACGGGCAAGCCCATCAATCGGACAAATATCTGGCGGGAGATGAAATCCCTGTGTCAGGAAGCGGGTGCCAACCCGGAGAAGGTGTTTCCCCACAATCTGCGCCATCTGTTCGCCCGGGTGTTTTACGGCATCGAAAAGGACATTGCCAAGCTTGCCGACATTCTCGGTCACTTAAGCATAGATACGACCCGCATCTATATCATTTCCAGCGGCACGGAGCACCGCCGCCGCATGGAGAATATGCACCTAATTTTATAAGCAACAGAATCCCGATTATGTTGTAGTTTCATTTTGATAGAAGCATACCTATACATATTGTATTATAGCATCAACCTGCGAAAAAGTAAAGAAAGCATCGACGAAAAGCGTGAAAACCCTAAAATTGTCTAAAATCGAGCACAACAAGAAAGCCTTTCCGGCTCGCTTTTTGAAGCGATAAGAGAAGGCTTGCTTTTTCATACCCTTTTTGGCCTGTCCGATCTGTGGCAGGTCTTTTTTGCTGCCATGTTTACAACATAATCGGGATTATGTTTCCGGGGGGGATCAAAAGCGTGACAAAGCAAGTGAAATCCAAACAGCGGGTGGCGGACCACGGCGAGGTGTTTACCGCCGAGCGGGAGGTAAAGGCGATGTGCGACCTCGTGAAAACCGAGACAGAGCGCATCGACAGCCGCTTTCTGGAGCCCGCCTGCGGCGATGGAAATTTTCTCGCCGAGATCCTGTCCCGGAAGTTGGCTGTTGTAAAAAAGAAATACAAAAAGTTCCCGATGGACTACGAAAAGTATTCCGTTCTGGCCGTCAGCAGCCTTTACGGCGTGGATATTCTGCAGGACAACTGCGAGGCCTGCCGGGAGCGGCTTTATCGGATGTGGGACAAGGAGTACAAAGCCGTCTGCAAAAAGGAGGTCAGCGAGGACTGCCGCCGCTCGGTGCGGTTTATTCTGTCCCGCAACATCGTCTGCGGCAACGCCCTGAGCCTGATGTGCGTGGATGAAAACCAGCAGGATACCGGGGAGCCCATCGTGTTCTCCGAATGGGCCTTTGTGACCGGCTATCAGCTCCAGCGCAGCGACTACACTTTTGCCAGGTTGATGCAGGGGGATGACGAGGCCCGTGACCTGTTCGGCAAGAAAAAGCGCAAAAAACGGGAGGAGCAGATGACCCTGTTCGACGCGGACGAACCCACTGAGAAGCCCAGAGACGAGGGCGAGTTCCTCAAGAAATATGTGACGCACTACAGGAGGGTATGGGAAAATGAGCAATGATTTCTACTCCGGCATCTATAATCCGGATGTGTTGTCCTGCCTTGCCAATCTGTCCAACGATGAGGTGTTCACGCCGCCGGAGGTAGCCAATTCGATGCTGGATATGCTCCCGCAGGAGTTGTTTTCGGACCCCAGTACCAAGTTTTTAGACCCGGCCTGCAAAAGCGGTGTCTTTCTGCGGGAGATCGCCAAGCGGCTGCTGACCGGATTGGAGCCGATCCTTCCCGACCTGCAGCAGCGTATTGACCACATCTTTCATCACCAGCTTTACGGTATCGCCATCACCGAGCTGACCAGCCTGCTCTCCCGCCGTGGTGTGTATTGCAGCAAGTACCCCAACAGCGTGTATTCGGTGTCCCGCTTTGACGATGCGGAGGGCAACATTCGCTACAAGCGGATCCCCCACCGCTGGAAAAACGGAAAATGCGTCTTTTGCGGCGCAGCCCAGAGCCAATACGACCGGGACGAAATGCTGGAAACCCATGCCTATGAACTGATCCATACCACCAAGCCGGAGGATATTTTTAAGATGAAGTTCGATGTGATCATCAGTAACCCGCCGTATCAGTTGAGCGACGGGGGAAATGGCGTTAGTGCCTCGCCTATATATCACCTTTTTGTGGAACAGGCTAAAAAGCTGTCACCAAACTATTTGACAATGATAATCCCAGCACGATGGTACTCGGGTGGGAAAGGGTTGGAGTCTTTTAGAAATTCGATGCTCAATGACAAGCGCATTTCACACATTATGGACTATACAAACTCTGCCGATTGTTTTCCTGGAGTTGATGTTGCCGGAGGCGTTTGCTATTTTCTTTGGGATAAGCATTATACCGGCGCTTGTGCATTTACCAATTATAGCAACGGAGAATCTCATACGATAGAAAAGGAATTGAATGAGTTTCCGACCCTCATCCGTTACCCTTTAGCTGAATCTATTATTAAAAAAGTTCGAGCGTTTTGCGAGCCAAACCTTTCAGAATATGTTTCAAGCAGAAAACCCTTTGGTCTCGCAACCAATGTCCGACCTGAAGCCCAAGGCGATTTACTTTTACGGAACAAAGATGGCATTGGCAAGTTCCCAAGCTCAAAAGTGAGCGCAGGCAATGAGAATATAGGCAAATGGAAAGTTATGATTTCAAGGCTGAGCGCAGAACACGCTGGACAGCCGGATAAAAATGGACAGTTCCGTATTATTTCCACAATGGAGATTCTGCCGCCTAAAACAATCTGCTCAGAAACATATTTAATTGCAGGTTGTTTTGATACAGAAAATGAAGCCAAAAACTACTATAAATATCTCCAAAGTAAGTTTGCGAGATTCCTCGTTGCCCAAATTGCGATGACGCAGCAAATCACAAAAACGACATTCAGTTTTGTACCTGCTCAGGATTGGCGTAAGCCTTGGACTGATGCCGAACTTTACGCCAAGTATGGCCTTACCGATGAAGAAGTTGCTTTCATCGAATCTATGATAAAGCCCATGGACTTGACCGGAGGTGAGGACTGATGCCGCAAATGGATTTCTTTCCCCAACGCCCAGAAGTCCATCCGATGATCTATGCCTACCGGGACTTAAATCCGGATTATGACGGCCTGCTGAAGGTGGGCTACACCGAAAAGGATGTGGACAGGCGTGTGGCACAGCAGTACCCCACCAAGCGCCCGGACGGCAAGCTCCCCTATGAGATCCTGTACCGCAGCTCCGCCATGCGGGAGGACGGCTCCTGCTTTACCGACCACGATGTGCATCGTATGCTCCGCCGCAGGAAAATCACCGGCGTCGGCGGTGAATGGTTCCGCTGCACGGTAGATGAGTTGGAAGCGGCGGTGCTGGCGGTAAAAACCGACACCCTCAACGAGGAGAACCGCACCTGCACCTTTGCCATGCGCCCGGAGCAGGCGGAGGCTGTCAACAAGACCATCGCCTATTTTCGTTCCAGCAAGCAGGATGCGCCGGACCGTGCGCCGAAATTCCTTTGGAATGCCAAAATGCGCTTCGGCAAAACCTTTGCTGCCTATGAATTGGCCAAACGAATGGGGCTGAAAAAGGTGCTTGTGCTGACCTTCAAGCCCGCTGTCGAGGCGGCGTGGGAAGAGGATCTCATGACCCACAAGGACTTTGAGGGCTGGCAATTCATCTGCCGGGACGGAATGCGCTACGAGGACGCCGACCTGTCCCGCCCCATCGTTTGTTTCGGCTCTTTTCAGGACTATCTCGGCACCAACGAGAGCGGCGGCATCAAGGCAAAGAACGAATGGGTACATACCACCAACTGGGACATCGTGATCTTTGACGAATACCATTTCGGCGCGTGGCGGGACAATGCCAAAAAGCTCTTTGAAATGGACAACGAGGACGAGGATTACGACTTCGATATGGAGAAGTACAAGAAGGACGAGGCCGACAACGCCTACAACGAGACCTTCCTGCCCATCACCACATCGTACTATCTGTTCCTGTCCGGCACGCCGTTCCGCGCCATCAACAGCGGCGAATTTATCGAGGATCAAATCTACAACTGGACCTATTCCGACGAACAGCGGGCCAAAGAAAACTGGGACGGGGCTGCGGACAACCCCTATGCAGCACTGCCCCGGATGGTGATGATGACCTACCGCATCCCGGACAGCATCCGGCAGATCGCCATGCAGGGGCAGTTCGACGAATTTGATTTGAATGTATTTTTCTCCGCCAAATACGGCGAGAAGAGTAAGCCGGAGACCGCCCGCTTTGTCTATGAGAACGAGGTGCAGAAGTGGCTGGACCTGATTCGCGGCTCCTATCTCCCCGCCAGCGTGGACGATATGAAGCTGGGTCAGGACAAGCGCCCGCCTATGCCGTTTTCCGATACCCGGCTGCTGAATGTGCTGTCCCACACCTTCTGGTTTCTGCCCAATGTGGCGAGTTGCTACGCCATGTACAATCTGCTGCAGCAGAAGCAGAACAGCTTTTACCACGATTACCGCATCAATGTCTGCGCCGGGACCAAGGCGGGCATTGGCGTGGATGCGCTGGAGCCGGTGCAGAAATCCATGGGTGATCCGCTGACCACTAAGACCATCACGCTGTCCTGCGGCAAGCTGACCACCGGCGTTACGGTCAAGCCGTGGACGGGCATCTTTATGCTGCGGAATCTGAAAAGCCCGGAGACCTATTTCCAGGCAGCGTTCCGGGTACAGTCTCCGTGGACGGTGCGTACCGGCTCCGGCACCGATCAAATTATGAAATACGAGTGCTATGTCTTTGACTTTGCGCTGGACCGTGCCCTCAAACAAATCTCGGATTATTCCTGTCGCCTGAATGTGAATGAGAGCAACCCGGAAAAGAAGGTGGCGGAATTCATCAACTTCCTACCCGTACTGGCCTACGACGGCAGCAGCATGAAGCAGATCGACGCACAGGATATTCTGGATATCGCCATGGCCGGTACCTCGGCCACGCTGCTGGCCAAGCGCTGGGAATCCGCATTGCTGGTCAATGTGGACAATGATACACTCCGGCGACTGATGGCGAACAAGGAGGCCATGGAGGCCCTGATGAAAATTGAGGGCTTCCGCAGCCTGAACTCGGATATTGAGACCATCATCAACAAATCGGAGAGCGTGAAAAAGGCCAAGAAGGAAAAGGGCAAGGAGCTCACCAAGGAGGAGAAAAAGGAAATCTCCGAGGAAGAAAAAGAATACAAATCCATGCGTAAGCAGATTCAGGAGAAGCTCATCAAGTTTGCCACCCGTGTGCCGATCTTTATGTATCTGACGGATTACCGAGAGCGCTCCTTGAAGGATGTGATCACGCAGCTGGAACCGGGGCTCTTCAAAAAAGTGACCGGTCTGGATGTGAAGGACTTCAATCTGCTGGTGGAACTGAATGTGTTCAACGCCAGCCTGATGAATGATGCCATCTTCAAATTCAAACGCTATGAGGATTCCAGCCTGTCCTACACCGGCCTTGACAAGCACGAAAACGAGGATGTCGGTGGCTGGGATACCGTTGTGAAGCGCAAGGAGTATGAGCTGCTGTTCTATAACCAGCAGTCTACGATGAATGCGCCGGAAATCGACGAAGCCGATGTCCCGGAAGCGGACGAGGAGCCGGAGCCGCCCAAAGCCCCCGTTCCAACTCGGACACCACCGGCTAAGCCGGATTTTGTCACTGCTGCCTTCGGCGTGAAATCTCCGATCGTTCCCGCAAAGCCCCAGCAGCCCGAAAAACCGAAGGTCGATGTTTCCGGCGTTGCCGTTGGAAGCACTGTGGCTCACGCTAAGTTCGGCATTGGCAAAGTGATCGAGCTGAACAGGGGATATGTGACCGTCCGCTTTGAGCAGGGCGAGAAACGCTTTATTTTCCCCGATGCCTTTGAATCCGGATTTTTGAAAGCGCAATAGGCAAAAAGAGGCCCTTCGTATCATTTTCTCGATACGAAGGGCTTGCCTTATGTATAGATTACTTGATGATAGACAGTTTCGGATGCACGGTCTCGGCAGGAATTCATCCGCCCGACCCATTCCATTTGATCGCTGGCTTTCAGCGTTTCCGTAATGCCCTCTGCATCTGCCATTTGCTTTACCAGCCGAAGAAAGAGCTCCTCTGCCCGTCGGTCAATGTCCGCAAGATAGGTGTTCAATTCGCCACTTGTCAGCAGCGTGGCATATCGCACACGGCGATACTCCCTGAGATAGCGGAGGTGCCGCTGCCCCCATACTCCGATTGGCCGATCTTCCTCCGGCTCGTCCTCTCCAGCAATCAGATAATAGTCTCCAACCAATTCATATTTCAGTCCTGTGCGTCCATCGGTAATGTACTTTTCCATCATCAGTGCCTCCATCCCCACAACATTGACTTCTGCGGCTTTGCTTTGGCGACTTTGATTAGTATCTCAATCTCATCTACGGCATCTGTGTACCGCCCCGCCGCAATCAACTCGTTGCGGAACCGGTTCAGCCCCTCAATGATAAGCCGCCATTCTTGCCGGTTCAGTTCCACATAGTATTTCCGCTTCATACGCCGCTCCTCCTTCGATTACTGCAACCACTGTAGCAGGAGAATTAGCGGAAATCGAATGTGCGGAAGTGAGAGATAGGGTTACTCACTGCGTATCAGTTCTGATTAAATCCGATGGTCTATTTTTTAAATTTGTACGCTGAAAGCAGTTTCCCTTCGCATAAAATTTTGGCTTTTTGAAATGCAGTATTCGCTGTTGGGTTTTTCATGGCAAATACAATACTATATTTTGCTCGAGTACAGGCAACATAGAATTTTGCTCGCGTTTTATCGGAAGTAATTATTTTTTGTTCTTGTAGAAATGGCAGCGCCGTACTGACTGGGACGATAACTACTCTATCATATGTTGCACCTTTTGATATTTGAACATTTTTTCATCCTTTTCAAAATTATTTTGATTATTTATTATTCTATATAATTTTTAACACTTCCACTATCAAAGTGTTCTTTGTTTTAAAATATGAGAGATGTTTTATATGTGGATATGTAAATTTGTTTCAAAAAACATTGACATTATACTTCTTTGGAAGTATAATGCACATAGATAACTCTAAAGAAGTATGGAGAAAATAAAAATGAGCAAACTAATTCTATATCACGGTTCACCCGAAATAATTCAAACGCCCGTTTTTGGTAAAGGAAAATCCTATAATGACTACGGACGGGGATTTTATTGTACTGAGCACCTTGAACTTGCTAAAGAGTGGGCTTGTACTGAAAATACCGATGGATACGCCAATAAATATGAAATAGATACCAAAGGACTTTCTGTTCTGAACCTTTCCTCTGATGAATATACAATCCTACATTGGTTAGCATTGCTTATGAAATATAGAAAATTCCGTGTATCTACTCCTGTTATGAAGCGAGGCGCGGATTGGTTAAAGGAACGTTTTTTGATTGACTTAACACCGTATGATGCGGTTGTTGGATACCGCGCAGATGATTCCTATTTTTCTTTTGCGAGAGCTTTTGTAAACAATGAAATTTCTTTGACTCAGCTTGCCTATGCTATGCGACTTGGCAGACTCGGTGAACAATTTGTGTTGAAGAGCCCATCCGCTTTTGCCAAAATTCATTTTATTTCATATGAAACCTGTGACAATACGGTATATTACGCAAAAAGGAAAGCTCGTGACGATGAGGCAAGAGCAGCTTTTCGTGCAGAACTTGAAAAAGATGATATCGACGGTTTGTATATGAGAGATATTATACGAGAGGAGGTACAACCGAATGATCCGCGCTTACGATGAAGGGTATCTTGATGATGCAATGAAATGCCTCGGAGAAGCTATGGACTATGCCGCAAATAGTTGTGAGATAAAAATGGATAGCTTTCTTGAATTGTTTATCGGGACGGGCTATGCAGAACAATTTGCTTTGGGAGTTCCTAAATGTGTATCGGGAGTATCGGGTACGGAGCTTGTGATGAATGTTCTCTCAAAGTCAGGCATAGATAGGGACTTTCCCGAGTCACAAATCGATTATGACTACTCTCCCGAATATTGGTGTGGTTGGATCTTAGCGTACTATCAATGGTTCACAGAACGAAGCTTTAAGGAAATTCAGAAGTATATATCTATGCAGGATATTGAAAAGCTCTATCCTACTTTGCACGAAGCATCCGAAAAGAAATTTGTGGATACTATAAATCGTATTATCCGCAAGAAAAATCCGCCGACTCGCTTGCAGGCGCAACGTAAAATCAGCGGTTATTCACAGAGGGAGCTTGCAGAAAAAGTCGGTGTCAATCTTCGCACTCTGCAACAATATGAAATTCGTGCCAAGGACATAAACAAAGCAGCAGGAGCTACGCTTCTTGCTTTGGCGAAGGTTCTCGGTTGCCGCGTGGAAGATCTGTTGGAGTACGATAATAGCGAGATTGAAGATAACGAAGATATATAAGAAACTCACTTACGGTATAGGAGGTGTAAAATATGATTTTAAAGAAAGTCAAAATATATAATTATCGACAGTTACAGAAAGTTGAACTCGATTTGCAAAATTCTTTGACAGTATTAGCAGGACCAAACAATAGTGGTAAAACAACGCTTATTTCTGTTCTGAAAGGAATGTTTCGCGACAAAAAGCTTAGCTTCACATATAGTGATATTCCTACCAATTTATCAACTTCTTGGGTAGAAAAAATAATTCCTGTCTTTCAGTCGATTATGGTTGAAAATGATAAAAATACAGGAATCAGCGAAATTATTAAAAAGATTTCTGTCGATGATAAGCTTCTTCCAGAGTACACCATAGAGTGCTTTCACGCGGAAATTCAAGTGGACTACGATCCAACAGGTGACGATATTCAATTGTTTGCGGATTACCTGATGGATTTGGATGAGTCGAAGCACTCATTTTACTTTATTTATTCGTATGAGCCAAGTATAGCTTCTTTTGAAAAATATCTCGGAGAATGTTACGATAAAATGTCGTCACGCTTTTTGGACATTAGTAATCCCGATTGCAAAGAAAAAGAAACAAAACTTTATTTTATAAAAGAAGAATTACTAAAACTGTATTGTCACGCTTCGCTTGAAAAATGTTATTTCTGTAATTCAAACTATGAGAATGCAAATTCTATAGAGATAATAGCATTTAAGAATTTATTTAATTTCCGTGATATACCTGCAATAAGAGAATTGGATGACCATGAATCCGATACTTCAAAAGGGATAAGTAAAAGGATTATAGCATTGTTAAAAGGTAATGAAAAGTGGGAAGAAGTAACCAAAAAACTTCCCGATTTGTTGATGGCACAAATTGAAGATTCCGGAGCCAAGAAAGAAATCAAAAATTCATCGATAAAATCACTGGATGAAACAGTACAAGATATATCAAAGACGAGTGGCGGTCATATTGGAAAATTACAACTCGAAATGGATGTTAATGAGAATGTTGTTGAAGATTTTATTCAAAAAATCACTCGCGCAAAATATGATATTGATGGTTTGCTTTTGAATGAGCAATCTCAAGGATTGGGATTTAGTAATTTAATTTATCTTCATATGAGATTAGAGGAATTCTACAAATCCGTTGATGACAGCAAGGTCAATGTGTTTTTCATAGAAGAACCCGAGTCACATATGCACCCACAGATGCAAAATGTCTTCATTAGATTTCTGACAAAATATTATACGGAAAAGAAATTACAAGGTCTTATAACAACACATTCAAATGAAATTGCGCGATCTGTGGGTCTGAATAGTCTAAGAGTTATCAGACAAACAGAAAAATCAAAAAGTGAATTATTTAATCTTAGTAAGTTTAGAAAATCTATTGAAAACAAGAAGGTCAAAAATGTAGATAAAGAGTCCGAGTTTTTACTACAAAACTTTTTCGATTGGTTTTTTGAAATAGGTTATTCCGAGTTGATATTTGCGGACAAGGTGATTCTTTATGAGGGAGATACAGAGCGCTTATATATAAGAAAGCTATTGGGTATGACCGAATTTGCCTCTCTGCGTGACAACTATATTGCTTTTATTCAAGTAGGAGGAGCATATGCTCATAATTATCTTGAAATATTGACTATGCTCAAAATGAAATCTTTGATCATAACCGATTTGGATTATAACAAGGATGCTACAACTTTTGAAATAGCAAAAAATTCAACAAGCACAAATGCAACAATTAATCATTGTTATAGATTGATTTATCCCGAAAAAGGTGCAACATATTTACCCTCAATTAAAGAGATATATGAGATGCAAACAGAAAAAGGCACGGTAATTTGTAACGACCTTATTTGTGTCGCATATCAAGATGAAAATAGCACAGCTCGCACTTTAGAAGAAGCAATGTTGAATAAGTTTTTAAGTAAAAATGTATTTGACAAAACCAAGCGCAGTGAATGGAAATCAATAAGAAAAAACAATAATCTCACTTTTACTATTCCAAACAACAGAAATGACGAAACAGATAGCGAGTTTTCCATTCGTCAAATCGTAGCCGCTTCCTCAAACAATAAAACAGATTTTATGTATTCTGTAGTTTTAAGCGGCAATGAAGAAAAGATGCTTCCGGATTACATAAGGAAAGGATTGTTATGGCTGGCGAAATAGCAAATAATAAGCACTTAATAAACGCCCCTGCAGGCAGTGGAAAAACCACGAATATACGTACTCGTTTGAAAAGCATTTGTCTTAAAGAACCGAAAAGCAAGATTTTATGTATTACATATACAAACCGTGCTGCTGATGAGTTAAAGAAAGATTTGGATAGCGCTAATGTAACAGTAAGTACAATACATTCTTATATTAACGATTTGATCAGTCCTTTCTATCCACTCAAAGAAGCTTTGGATTTGTATTGGGAAATCTTCAAAGAAAAGATTGAGGCGAGAATCAAAAATGAGGAAAGAGATGAGCATATTGATCAAAGCAACCAACATTATATCGAGAAACACGGAGATTTAAATGTTGATCTTGTTCGAGAAAATCTACGCGAGTTATCATACGGAGAAACGCCATTTACATCTTTATACTCTGGTAAACTTTCCCACGATGATTTGATAATGTTTGCTAACAAGCTAATTAAAAAATATCCTGTACTATTGAGGAAAATAAGTGATAAATACAACTACATATTTATTGACGAATATCAAGATACTTCTGCATATATACTCGATATTTTCTATGATGCTGTAGTTAATAAAGAAAACATACAGTTATATTTGTTAGGTGATAGAATGCAGCAAATATACCGCAACTACGATGGTTCATTCGAGGAAAAATTGCGGGAATTTGATACCTCACAACGACTTGTGGTAAATCATCGTTCAATAGGAAAAATAATATCAATTTTGAACAATATTTACAATGATGATTCTTTTAAGCAAGATCCATCTGAAAAGAATAAAGATATTGTTCCCGACATTTCTCCCAAAGTCATTATTACATCAAATGTAGCGGAGGCTGTTGAGCATTTTCAAACAAGCTTTCCGGGAATACTTACGTTATATTTGATGAACAAAGAAAAATATGCGGAAATAGGTGCAAAGAATTTATATTCGACATATGAAAAGATGGAAGCATATTCATTCGGGAGAAAATACTCGCCAACAGATGTTTTATCTGATATGTCAAACGATAATCCCGATGCATTAATGAAGTTTTTATTTCTTTTGAATAACATAATGGTGTTATACACGAAAGAAAACTATGGAATGCTTATTTCGGTATGCAGAAAGGAAAATAAATTTTTTAATTCATCATTGTTCCAATTGAAAAGGCATACGGATAAAAAGGCACTACGAGATAAATTTGAGGCTGTCAAAATTGTTTACGAAAGAGAAAAGTGTCTAATCAAGGATGTTATAGAATGCTTGTTTGAGCAGTCTCTTATATCTGCTACGGTCAAAAATATTTATGAGGAAAGTGCTGAGTATCAGCAAGTATTAAATATTGAAATCGCAGAAATTAAGAATCTTGCTAACTACCTAAGGACACCTTATATATCTACCCAACACGGTGTAAAAGGAGAGAGCCATCAGTCGGTAGTTTTTGTTGCCGCGGATAATTATTCTACCCCCAATGTTCGTATGTATTCCTTCTTTGAACTGTGGTCAAAAAATACATTTTCGTTGCCGGAATTTGAGGACTTGTTTTATTCATATAGCAAAATAATAATGGAAGTCGAAGCAAAGTTGAGGATGAAAATAAGTGACCTTACCGCTGAAACTCACAATAAAAATGAAGCGAACAAAAAACTTCTTGCCGAATATAGTAACCAAGTTTTGAACACATATCGAGACAACAAACTCTTTGAGGCATTATTGAAAGATGATTTTATAGCTTATTTGGCTAAAAGCACGGTAGGTAATGCTAAAAACATATTTAAGATTTCAAAGATTGAAGGAATTCTAACAGCTTATAAATTGTTCTACGTTGGCTGTTCAAGGGCTCGAAAGAACCTTGTTATTGTCGTTGATGAAACCAAAATCAACAAATTTGAGAATGAATTCAAGGCGAAATTGATTTCCATAGGTTTCGAGATTCAAGGATTTCCAATGCAAGAAACCGCAACAGTTTAAAACGGTTCTACGAACAGAAAAACGCCACCTTAGACTTTCATCTAAGGTGGCGTTTTTCTGTTCGTATCAGAGCGAAACCTTTACGGCGAAGCCGCCGCTGAAGAAATAGGTGTTCGTCCAATACCTGTTTGGTGGACCTGAAGGGATTCGAACCCTCGACCTCTCGGATGCGAACCGAACGCTCTCCCAGCTGAGCTACAAGCCCATGTTGCAGGGCGTCGCACGCCCTGCTCAATTATTATACACATTCTGCGCCAGAATGCAAGCTTTTTCTTACCTGGCCCGGAAAAATTCACTCTATTCCGGAAGCTCTCCCTCCCCGCTGCCCATTTCCGCCTCGGCCCAGTCGGACAGGGATTCCAGCACCGGCAGCAGCCGCAGGCAGCGCTCCGTGGGGCTGTACTCCACCCGCACCGGCACCTCGGGATATGCCTGCCGCCGCACCAGGCCGTCCCGCTCCAGCTCCCGCAGAGCCGCCGCCAGCACCGTGTTGCTGATGCCGTCCAGCTTTCCCCGCAGGGTGTTGTAGCGGATGCTCCCGGCATTGGCCACGGAGCACAGGATCTGCACCTTCCACTTGCCGCCGATGCGGCTCATGGCCCAGTGCAGCGGACATTTCTCCATACAGGGGCAGTCGTAATGGGACATGGTAAGCTCCTCCTGACCTGGTCAGTTCTTTCTGCGTGCTTGCTTTTTTCCGGGACTGTGCTACTATTGTATCAGATAAGGAAAAAGGAGTAAATAGCAAATGCACATTTATCTTCAGGGCCTGACCATGGGCCTTGCGTACGTGGCCCCCATCGGCCTGCAAAATCTGTTCGTCATCAACAGCGCCCTGACCCAGAAGCGGACTCGGGTCTATCTCACCGCCCTGATCGTGATCCTGTGGGACGTGTCCCTGGGTATTGCCTGCTTCCTGGGCGCCGGCGCCCTGATGGAGGCCTTGCCCTGGCTTCAGAAGGTCATCCTGGGCCTGGGCAGCCTCATCGTCATCTGGATCGGCGTAGGGCTGCTGCGATCCAAGGCCTCCCTGGAGGGCGGCAAGGACGTGAACGTGCCCCTTTGGCGTCTGTTCACCACCGCCTTTGTGGTGACCTGGATGAATCCCCAGGCCCTCATCGACGGCACCATGATGCTGGGGGCCTTCCGGGCCAGCCTGCCCCAGGGCGGCGATCTGCCCTTTATCTTCGGCTTCGGCAGCGCCTCCGTCCTGTGGTTCCTGACCCTGTCCACGGTGGTATCCCTGCTGGGAGGCCGGTTCAACGAAAAGGTCCTGAACATCATCAATAAGGTCTGCGGCGCGGTGATCATCTTCTATGGCTGCAAGCTGCTGTGGAGCTTTGTGAAGCTCATGGGTTGGCTTTGATCCGCCGGGACGAGGCAATATACAGGGGGATGGCTGCCAGCTGCGCCGCCACGGATACAACGATCATGGCCGGGATGCTGCGGTCATACAGCACGCCCAGCAGCCAGCTGCCCAAAAACCAGAACACGCCGAAGGCGCACTCGAACACGCCGTAGCCGGTGGCCCGGCTGGTCTTGGGCACCATGGAGCTGACAGCGGCCTTCAGGATGGACTCCTGGGCCCCCATGCCCACGCCCCACAGGGCGATGCCCACCAGCAGAGACGCCACCGAATGCCCCGCAAACACGAAAATGGCAAAGGGGGCGGACAGCAGCGTGCTCCACACCAGGGCCCGGACGCCCTTCTTGTCATACAGCAGCCCGAAAAACAGCGCCGCCACCGCGTCCACCAGCATGGCCCCGGCATACAGCAGCGGCAGGGTGCCGCCGGAGATCAGGGACCCGGTCTCCTGCAGGCCCGCCGCCACACCGGTAAACGTCCGGGACACGTGCATGATGATGATGGAGTAGTCGATAAAGCCGAAGGCAAACAGACTGATGCCCGCGATGTACAGGAGGAACTCCTTCTTCATATGGAAGGGCACATACTCCCTGGGCTCCGGCTCAAAGTGCTCCGGGTTGGGGAATTTCCGCCGGGTCACCAGCAGCAGGATCAGCGTAATGGCCCCGGGGATCGCCAGCACGGCAAAGCAGGCGGCATACACCTGGAACGTGGTGCCGTCGGTTTTCAGCAGCATCACCACATACAGCAGCACCGGCCCCAGAAACGCCCCGATCTGGTCCAGCACCTCCTGGATGCCGAAGCTCTTGCCCACCCCCTCCTGGGAGGCGGCAAAGGACATGATGGTGTCCTTGGCAGGCTTTTTGATAGCCTTGCCCATGCGCTGGATCACCAGCAGGGCACAGGCCCAGATCCAGCCGTGCTCCCCCACCAGGGCCAGGGCCGGCACCGCCAGCACGTCCAGCACATAGCCCGCGATGGTCATGGGCCAGTAGCGCTTGCTTTTGTCGGTCAGCCTGCCGAATACGTACCGCATGGAGTAGCCCACCAACTCCCCCAGGCCCGATATGAACCCGATGGTCCCGGCGGAGGCCCCCAACAGGGCCAGATACGCGCCCCGGATGCTGGACGCGCCCTCGTGGGTCATGTCCGAAAACAGGCTGACCACGCCGAACAGCACGATGAAGGCCATGGCCTGGGACATTTTCTTTTTCTTACCGCGCATAATGACTTCCTCCCTGCCGGCTGCTTTTCTCACAGCCCATGATACCCCAGCCTCCCGGTTTGTCAAGGCCCCGGTGCAAAAAAAGGAGCCGCCCTGCAAGCAGATCGGCCCAAGCGGGTGGGATATTGGAAAGCTTCCGATGCTTATGATACGCCATTTTGCCCGCCGTGTAAATAGGAACCTTTGTCACATCTGGTCGAACGACAAAAAAATCTTAAATTTTTGTGAATCCCTGCCAAAAATGCCCGTGCCTACTTTTCAAGGCCCGGGCATTATGTTATAATGCGGATAAGGATAAGGGGAACCATCTCCCCGACCCTTGCCCCGAAAGGGATACCTGCGAAAGGAGCAACCAACTATGAAGTTCACATTTACCTGCAAGAAGATCGCCCTGAACGACTCCATCAAGGACTATGCCGAAAAGAAGATCAGCAAGCTGGATCGGTATTTCCCGGAGGAAGCGGACGCATTTGTGACCTTCGCCGTAGAGAAGAAAAACCGCTGTGTGGTGGAGCTGACCATCCGCGCCGCCAACGGCACGCTGTTCCGCGCCCAGGAGGAGGACCCCGACGGCGACATGCGGGGCGCCATTGACGAGGCCGTTGCCTTTATCGACCGCCGTATCCGCAAGAACAAGACCCGTCTGGCCCGGAATCTGCGGCCCGATGCCCTGGCGTCCACCGTTCCTGCCGAGTTTGACGTGGTGGAGGAGCCGGAATTCGACGTGGTGCGCACCAAGCGCTTCGCCGTGAAGCCCATGACCACTGAGGAGGCCATTCTGCAGATGAACCTGCTGGATCACACCTTCTATGTGTTCCGGAATATGGACACCTCCGCCGTGTGCGTGGTGTATCGCCGCAACAACGGCGGCTACGGCCTCATCGAGACCCAGGACTGATTTGTGTATATACTGCGGGGGCGGACACAAGTCCGCCCCCGTTTTTTGACTGCCAGAATGCCATCACCCACCTGAAGGAGGTGGGCGATGGCATTCTGAGTGTGGAGAGAAACGGTAATGAGGAAGCTGATATCTGTGTGTCAGGACGCGGACTCGCTGTCGTTGACGGCTGCGGCAGCCGCCTGCTTCTTGGCCTTCTTGCTGGCAATCACCGTCTTGATGACCGGAGAAAACAGGGAAACGGCGGCCAGGATGATGAACACGCAGCTGATGGGCCGGGTAAAGAAGGTGCCCACGTCGCCGTTGGACAGGATCAGGGCCCGGCGGAAGTTCTTTTCGATCATTCCGCCCAGAATCACGCCCAGGATGATGGGCGGCAGGGCGAAGTCCATCTTCTGCAGCACATAGCCCGCGATACCGGCAATGATCATCATGTACACGTCGTTGAGGCTGCGGTTGCAGGCGTAAGTACCCACGAAGCAGAAGGTGAAGATCAGAGGCAGCAGGATCTTCTGGGGGATATCCAGCACCCGGGACCACAGCCGGATACCGGCAAAGCCCAGGATACCCATCAGAAGGTTCGCCACAAACAGACCCACGAACAGCATATATACACTGTCCTTATGCTCGGTGAACAGCAGCGGGCCGGGGGCCAGACCCAGCATGGTCAGGGAGCCCAGCATGACCGCCGTACCGGCGTCGCCGGGAATACCCATGGACAGCAGCGGGACAAAGGCGCCGCCGGAGATGGCGTTGTTGCCGCTCTCACAGGCCGCCAGACCCTCAGGAGAGCCGTGGCCGAACTCCTCCTTGTGCTTGGACCAGGACTTGGCCTGGCTGTAGCTGACCCAGGAGGCGATATCGCCGCCGGTGCCGGGCACCGCGCCGATGAAGGTGCCGATGATGGAGGAGCGGATCAGCGTGGGGAAGATCCGCTTCAGATCGGCCTTGGAGGGGAAAACGTGCTCGATCTTCATCCTGTTTTTCTCCGCCTTGTAGCCCTTGGCCATCTCCTCAATGGTGTTCAGGCCCTGGGAGAAGGCGAACAGGCCGATCAGCAGAGGGATGAAGCTGACGCCGCCCATCAGGTACACGGACCCAAAGGTGAACCGGCTGACGCCGCCCATGCCGTCGATGCCGATGGTGGCCAGCAGCAGGCCGATGACGCCGCCGATAACGCCCTTGATGACGGATTTGCCCGTCAGGCCTGCCACAATGCTGATGCCGAACACAGCCAGCGCAAAGTATTCCTGTGCGCTGAACTTCAGGGCTACCTTAGCCAGCATAGGGGCGAAGATGCACAGGCAGATGGCGCTGAACAGACCGCCGAACAGAGAGGCCAGGGTGGAGATGCCCAGGGCACGGCCGGGCTGACCCAGCTTGTTGGCCATGGGATAGCCGTCCAGAGCCGTGGCAGCGGAGGCAGAGGTGCCCGGGGTATTCAGCAGGCTGGCGGAAATGGAGCCGCCGTAAATGCCGCCGCAGAACACGCCCAGCAGCATGTACATGCCGCCCATGCCGGAGAAGCTCAGGGTAAAGGGAAGAAGGATCGAGAGGCCCATGACTGTAGACAGGCCAGGCAGAGCGCCGATGACGATACCCGCGAACGTGCCGATAAACACGGCCAGCAGATTCATGGGCAGAAAGACGTTCTGAATCGCAGCCAATACATATTCCACAGCAAGCACCTCACTTAAACAGGATACCCTGCGGCAGTCTGACACGCAGGCCGAACTTGAACAGTGCGTACACAGCGGCCGTAGCGATAACGCCTACCAGGATGGCACGAAGCCACTTTCTCTCACCCAGCACCCACATAACGGAGGGGATGAAGATCACGGACGCCAGGATGAAGCCGCCGAAGTGCAGGACCACGCAGTACACTGCAAAGATCAGCAGCATCCAGTAAATACCCTTCATTTCAGGGGCTTTCAGATTGATAGGAGCTTCATTATTGTCGCGGTAAGCCTTGCTGACAAAGCCTTCAATAACCATGCCGATGGACAGCACCGCCAGCAGCACCGCCAGGCAGCGGGGCCAGATAGCGGAGCCCGGGTCCTGGCCAATGGTATTTGCACCGATGGGGTGCGCGTACTCAGCCGTGGAAACAAAGACGAAAGCGCTGATTGCAAAGAATACCGCCGCAGCTCCGATGTTCCATTTTTTCATAATTCAGATTCTCGCAGCTCGGAGGTGGTGGATAGGGGTCAGTTCAGGGTGATACCGGTGCACAGCTCGGCATACTTGGCGTCGTCGGCCTTCAGCATGTCGTTCAGAGCGGTGCCGGTGAGCTCAACAGGCTCCATGCCCAGGTTGCGGATGGCAGCCTTGTACTCGTCGCTGGCAACAGCCTTGGCAAAGATATCGCTCAGATAGTCGATCTTGGCCTGATCGGTGCCGGCAGGAGCGCAGACAACAACCCAGCCGCGGAAGTTGGTGTCGCTGTTCATGGTCTCGGAAACGGTGGGGATGTCGGGATAGCTTTCCATACGCTGGTCAGCCAGGAAGCCCAGCATCTTCAGGGTACCGGCCTCCACCTGGCTCTTGGCAGGCTGCATCTGGGTGAAGGAGGCGTCCAGATGACCGCCGGCCATAGCGGCCACCACGTCGGCGGAGCCGTCGTAGGAAACATGGTTCAGGGTGATGCCGAAGTCACGCTCGAAAGCGATGGCAGCCAGATGGGTGGCGGTGCCCACGCCGGAGTTGCCCACGGTGACCTCACCGGGATGGGCCTTGCAGTAAGCCACAAACTCCTCCACGGAGTCATACTTGCCGTTGTTGGCGGCAACCAGCAGGCCGTAGGGGTCAGCCATGGTGGCAGCCAGGGGGACGAAGGAATCCAGACCCAGCTGGGTCTTGCCCTCGTACTTCATCATCAGCAGGTCCACAGCGATGGGGCCAAGGGTGTAGCCGTCGTTGTCGGATGCTGCGGTGGCGGACATACCGATCAGGCCGCCGGCGCCGGTCTGGTTCTCAGGCATGAAGCTCACGCCGCTGGGCAGATACTTGCTGGCAGCGTCCAGCAGGGCGCGCACGGACATGTCGGTGGGACCACCGGCGGAGTAGGGAACGATCACGGTGATGTTTTCCTTGGGATAATCCGCCTTGTCACCGTCGCCGTTACCGGAGTTGCTGCAGCCGGCCAGGGCCAGGATGGCCAGGGACGCCAGAAGCATTGCGACAAATCTCTTCATTTGGTTTTTCATTTTCGTCCTCCTAAAATGTAATATGAACATTTCGACAGCGTTCGTTTCTGAAAAACTATCAAAATATCACACAATATTTTTGCGGAACTCCCCTGCCCCGCTTGACTTCGCGTCCATTTCCTAACATCTTCTATATTTAGATTTTATAAAGGATGTCTGGAAATGTCAAGGGAAATGTGATGCAATTACCAAAGACCAGCGCAATGAACAAAAAAACTTGTCTAATTTGTTCAATGTGCACTTGCGCATGTTAAAAAATGCGCATTCTGGGCCACAAACATAGTGATAAGGCGAAAATAATAACACATCCTGAGAAAAAATGGTATTTCAGAACATTTTTCTCTCAGGATGTGTTACATATGATCAAACAAAATGAACAATTTCCCCCGCGTCCCGTGCCGCCAATGATACGCCAGGCGGTCACGGGCAGGGGGCATGGAAGGTTCATCAGCCGTTTACGGCGTCGGATGCAATGAGGGCCTCGGCCTCTTCTTCCGTAAGGCCCAGCTTCTCCATAAACACCTCTTTGCTGTGCTGGCCCAGCAGCGGGGCCGGTGTGAAGGTGTCGATCTTGTGGTTGGTGAGCTTGATCTGGTTGCCGGTGAGCTTCATACGGCCGGCCTTGGGGTGGTCCACCTCCACGAACATCTCGCGGGCGCCGGCGATATGGGGATCCTTCACTACCCGGTCGATGGTGTTGATGGGCGCGGCAGGAATCCCCTTGTCCAGCATGGCCTGCACCGCGTCGTCGATGGTCCAATCCTTCAGCCAGTCCTCGATAATGGGCTTGAGGTCAGCATGGTGCAGCACGCGGTCGTTGTTGGAGGTGAAGCGGGGATCCGTCTTCAGCTCGGGCTTGCCCATCAGGTCGCACAGCAGACCATACAGCTTGTCGTTGCCTGCGCCGATGACCAGCATGCCGTCCTTGGCCTGGAAGGAGTCATAGGGATACAGGGCCTCATAGCGGTTGCCGATGCGCTGAGGGATCTTGCCGGTGGCCAGATAGATGATGTTGATGATCTCCAGAGAGGAAACCATGGAGTCCACCAGGGCCACGTCCACCTTCTCGCCCTCGCCGGTCTTCAGGCGGTTGATATAGGCCGCCAGGATGCCCACGCAGCAGCTGATGCCGCCCATGACGTCGGCAATGGCGGTGCCGGTGCGGGTGGGGGCGCTGTCGGGCCAGCCGGTGGTGCTCATCAGGCCGCTGATGGCCTGACCAACGATGTCATAGCCTGCCCGCTCATGGTAGGGGCCGTAGTGGCCGAAGCCAGAGACGGAGGCATAGATGATGGCAGGGTTGATCTTGCGCAGTTCCTCATAGCCCAGGCCCAGGCGGTCCATAACGCCGGGACGGTAATTCTCCAGAACCACGTCGCTCTGGGCCACCAGCTTGCGGAACACCTCTTTACCGGCCTGGCTCTTGAGGTTCAGGACGATGCCGCGCTTGTTGCGGTTGAGGTTCATATAATAGGCGCTTTCGCCGTTGACAATGGGGAAGTTGCTGCGGGCGTCATCGCCCTTGCCTGGACGCTCGATCTTAATGACCTCGGCGCCCAGATCCGCCAGCATCATGCCGCAGTACGGGGCGGCAAGCACGCGGGACAGATCCAGCACCTTCATGCCGGACAGCAGACCTTTATGCTCCATAGTGTGTACTCCTTTTTTTGCGCAGGTGCGCCAGTCAGATTTGCTTGATTCAGATGCGGGCCACGCCGGACTTGCGGGCAGCCTCGGCCACGGCCTTGGCCACGGCGGGACCCACCCGGGGGTCAAAGGCAGCGGGGATGATATAGTCCTCGGACAGCTCGTCGCCCACCAGGCCCGCCAGGGCCTCGGCGGCGGCCATCTTCATCTCCTCGTTGATGTCGCTGGCGCGGACGTCGAACGCACCCCGGAAGATGCCGGGGAAGGCCAGAACGTTGTTGATCTGATTGGGATAGTCGCTGCGGCCGGTGGAAACCACCCTGGCCCCGCCCGCCTTGGCGTCGTCGGGGAAGATCTCCGGCGTGGGGTTGGCGCAGGCAAAGATGATGGCGTCCTTGTTCATGGTCCTGACCATTTCGGTGGTAACGGTGCCGGGAGCGGACACGCCGATGAACACGTCTGCGCCCACCAGCATATCGGCCAGGGAACCGTCCTTGCGGCCCAGGTTCGTGACCTGTGCCATCTCCTCCTTGATCCAGTTCAGGCCCTGGCGGCCGGCATAGATGGCGCCACTGCGGTCGCACATGGTGATATCCTTGAAGCCCGCGGACAGCAGCAGCTTGGTAATGGCAATGGCGGCAGCGCCGGCGCCGGAGGTGACGATCTTCACGTCCTCCTTCTTCTTGCCCACCACCTTCAGGGCGTTGGTCAGCCCTGCCAGGGTGATGACGGCGGTGCCGTGCTGGTCATCGTGGAAAATGGGAATGTCGCACTTTTCCTTCAGCTTGCGCTCGATCTCGAAGCAGCGGGGAGCAGCAATATCCTCCAGATTGATGCCGCCGAAGGAGCCGGAGATGTTGTACACAGTCTCCACAAACTCGTCCACGTTCTTGGTCTTGACGCAGAGAGGGAAGGCATCCACGCCGCCAAAGGACTTGAACAGCACGCACTTACCCTCCATCACGGGCATACCGGCCTCGGGGCCGATGTCGCCCAGGCCCAGAACGGCGCTGCCGTCGGTGATGACGGCGCACAGATTGTGGCGGCGGGTCAGCTCATAGCTCTTTTCGATGTCCTTCTGGATCTCCAGGCAGGGCTGGGCCACGCCGGGGGTATAGGCCAGGGACAGGTCGTCCTTGGTCTTGACGGGCACGGTGGCCACCACCTCGATCTTACCCTTCCACTCGCCGTGGAGTCTCAGGGATTCCTTTGCGTAATCCATAGTGTAATTCCTTTCTTATTGTTCGTCCATGGCATGGGGCAGAGTGGACCCGCCGTAGGGCATTACCAGCACGGAGGCGTCGGGGCCCAGCTTTTGGAAGGCGTAGTCCAGAGCGCTCTGCACATCGGAATAGGGAGTGAGGAAAATGGACCGGACGAAATCGGGCTCCATTTCGCTGACCAGGCAGATCTCCGCATTCTGCAGGACCATGGCAATGGCGGCGGCCTTGTGGCCGCCCAGCTGAAAGTCCCGGCCGATGCGCTCCACCATGCTCTCGGGAGAGGGCATGGTGGTCATCCACTCCTGGAAGGTCGTGCCGCCCAGACCCTCCCGGCAGGAGCCCACCAGGATCACCACGCCGCCCTTGGCGACGGCATGCTTGGCGTTGTCCAAAGCCTTCTGGGTCTGGTAAAGGTTCAGGTCCTTGGGCGCGCCGCCCTGGGACACGATGACGATATCCGCACGGTGGTCGATGTCCTTGCGGTAGAGCCTGTCCAGATAGCGGCAGCCCTCCCGGTGGGCCAGGGTCACATCACCGGCCACGGCGCAGACGATCTGCTTGTGCTCATCCAGCACCACGTTGAGGATATAATCCACCCCGCACATGGCGGCGGCCTCCTCAATGTCCCGGCGCAGGGGGTTGCCCTCCAGATTTCCGGCGCAGGCGCTCTCCCGGACCATCATGGAGTGATTGGACTGGATCGCGCTGGGAGTGGAGACGCCGGGCATAATGGCCTTGGCGCCGCCGGAATATCCGGCAAAGTAGTGATATTCGATGTTGCCCAGGCAAATGCGCCGGTCCGCCTCGGCCACCACCCGGGTGATGTCCACCGGCGTACCGGCAGAGGTGACGCCCAGATGCACCACATCCGCGGGGTCGCTGTCCACGCAGCGGATCTGCGCCCAGGCCTGTTCACCGGCCAGATGGCGCATTTCCTCCGGGGTCTGGGCGCGGTGGCTGCCCAGTGCGAAAACCAGGGTGATATCCTCCGGCCTGGCCCCGCCGGCATACAGCTCGTCCAGCAGGGCAGGCATGACGGTATAGGTGGGCATGGGCCGGGTGATATCGCTGGTAATAATGGCGATCTTCTCGCCGGGGTGGATGACCTCCCGCAGCAGAGGAGCGCCAATGGGGGAGGAGAGGGCCCTGCGGACCTCTCGCTCCCCGGTAAGCGCATGGGGGACTGGGTTGGGAGTCAGAACACCCTGAAGATTCCGTTCAGGGACGGTAAAGCGCTGTACGCCGTTACCGAAACCAACTTCAAGTTCCATCCAGAGCCTCTCCTGTTGTTCAGCCCCAGATCTCTTCGTCCGTGGGCATGGTGGAGCCGGGACGAACCTTGGCCACACGGCTGACGTTGAACAGGTGGCGCCAGCTCAGGTTCTCGCTGATGGAGTTGTTGCCCCAGCTGCCGCAGCCCAGAGTGGTGGTGGCGGACAGGCTGTTGAAGAAGCTGCCGCCGTTGTTGGTGGAGCAGATCTGGTTGATCAGGAACCGGGATACCGGCAGGGTCTCGGCAGCGTAATCAATGTGGGCGTCGTTATAGGAGTGGATGCAGACGCTGTGGCCCTTGCCCTCCACGTTCAGGTTGGCGTTGGCGATGGCCACGGCCTCTTCCCAGGTGTTGTAGCGGTAGGCAGCGATGCAGGGGCACATCTTCTCCTTGGAGAAGGGCTCACCGGCGCCGGCCTTCTCCACCTTCACCAGCAGGACCACAGTGTCGGCGGGAACGGTCAGACCGGCCATCTTGGCGATGTGCTGCGCGCTCTGGCCCACGGCGTCCTTGTTCATCTTGCCGCCGGGGAAGATCACGTTGCGGACGGCGTCGATCTCCTCGGGCTTCTCCACATAGTAAGCGCCGTTCTTCTGGAAGGTCTTGACCATGTCGTCATACATGGCGGCGGGGGTGATGGCGGTCTGCTCGCCGGAGCAGATGATGCCGTTATCGAACTTGCGTCCGGCAACGATCATGGGAACGACCTTCTCCAGGTCCACGTCGTCGTCGATGATGCACTGGACGTTGCCGCCGCCCACGCCGTAGGCGGGCTTGCCGGAGGCATACGCGGCCTTGACCATGCCGGCGCCGCCGGTGGAGATGCACACGTCGCACTGCTTCATGATCTCGCCGGAGATCTCGATGGTGGGCTCGGCCACGCACTGCAGCAGATCAGCGGGAGCACCCAGCTTCACGATGGCCTCCTGCATCAGCTCGCAGGCCCGGGTGGAGCACTTCTTGGACCGGGGGTGAGGCCCAACGATGATGGCATTGCGGCCCTTCAGGGCGAACATGGCGTTGCACATGGGGGTGACGATGGGGTTGGTGGTGGGGGTGATGGCGCCCACAACGCCCATGGGCTTGGCCACCTCGGTCAGGCCCAGCTCAGGCAGCTGGCGGATGATACCAACGCTCTTGCCGCCCTTCATGTCGCTCCAGATCACGCGGGCCTTGCCCTTGTTCTTGTTGACCTTGTCCTCATAAACGCCCATGCCGGTCTCGTCCACGGCCATGCGGGCCAGAGGCTCGGCGTTGTCAAAGATGGCCTTGGCCATGGCCTTGCACAGGGCATCCACCTGCTCCTGGGTGTAGTTCTCGATAACGGCCTGGGCAACACGTGCCTTCTCAACCAGTTCGCTTACATACTTGGCAGCTTCCATTGTAATGTACCTCCATAAAAATTTTTATATAAGTGCAATGATAAACGGGTATCGCCTATTTTGCCGGGAAAAACCGGGTCCTTTACAGGCCCAGGCGCTCAATGCGCAGCTCCTCCTCGCGGGTGAAGTTGCTCTTGGGCGTGTAGCCGGGCAGAGGCATCAGCTTCTCATGGATGGCGTCGATGAACCAGTGCTCATTGGGGAAGAACTGCTCCTCCATTTCGGGGCAGGGAGTGATCCAGTTGCGGGCGCCCAGCACCACGGCGGGAGCGTCCAGATCGTCGAAGGCCAGCTCGTTGATATGGGTGGCCATGTCGTTGATGATGCTGCCGCGGACGCAGGCGTCGGAGGCCAGGATGATCCTGCCGGTCTTTTTCACGGAGGCCAGGACCTTCTCATAGTTGAAGGGCACCACGCTGCGGGCGTCGATGACCTCAGCCTCCAGGCCGAACTGCTCCTTCAGAATGTCGGCAGCCTTCAGGGCCTTGTACAGGGTGGGGCCGATGGTCAGGATGGTGATATCCTTGCCCTGGCGCTTGATGTCGGGCTCGCCGAAGGGGATCTCATAGGACTCGGTGGGCACGCCCTCCAGGTGGAACTCCTCGCCCTTGTCGTACATGGGCTGGCTCTCCATGAAGATCACGGGGTCGGTGCCGTTCAGGGCGGTGGTCATCATGCCCTTGGCGTCATAGGGGGTGATGGGGTACACAACCTTCAGGCCGGGCACATGGGCGGGCAGAGCGGTCCAGTCCTGAGAATGCTGAGCGCCGTACTTGCGACCCACGGAAACTCGCAGGACCATAGGCAGCTTCAGCTGGCCGGCGGACATAGCCTGCCACTTGGCCATCTGGTTGAAGATCTCGTCGCCGGCGCGGCCCATGAAGTCGCAGTACATCAGCTCGGTGACGCTGCGGCCGCCGCACATGCCGTAGCCAACGGCGCTGGCCACGATGCAGGACTCGGAGATGGGGGAGTTGAACAGACGGTTGAAGGGGATGGAATCGCTGAGGCCCTGATACACGCCGAAGGCGCCGCCCCATTCGCGGACATCCTCACCGTAGGAGACCAGGGTGGGATCCTCGTAATACTTGTCGATAATGGCCTCGAAGATGGCGTCGCGGATGGTATACTGCTTCAGCTTGGACACGGGCTTGCCGTCCACAACGGCGGCGCGCTCCTTCTTGGCGATCTTCTGGACCCGGGGGTTCTCGGATTTGGGCGTCAGCACGAAGGGAGTGCCCTGGGCCATGCTGACCTGGTGACCGTTGTTGAAGGTGAAGCGGGAGATGGCATCGGGATCCTTGATAAAGTCCAGACGGGGGGAGATCTCCAGATCCTTGGACAGCTTCATGACCTCGGTGATGCGGGTCTTGATGTCCTCGTTGATCTTGTCGATGTCGGCATCGGTGGCCACACCGGCCTCAATGAGCTGCTTGCGGAACAGCAGGATGCAGTCGTTCTGCTCCCAGGACTCGATCTCCTCCTTGGAGCGATAGGCGTTCTGGTCGGAGGTGGAGTGGCCGCCCAGGCGATAGGTCAGCACGTCCAGCAGCACGGGGCCCTTGTTCTCCTTGATAAGCTGCAGCTTGCGGCGATAGGCGTCGATAACGGCCAGGGGGTTCACGCCGTCCACGCGCTCGGCATTCATCTGGTTCTCGGTGATGCCGGCGCCCACCCGGGCCAGCTGGCCATAGGCCATGGTCTCGCCGTTGGTGCGGCCGCCCATGCCGTAGCCGTTGTCCATGAAGTTGAAGATCACAGGCAGGCCGCCCTTGTACTCGTCGGGCCACAGGGTCTTCAGCTGATCCATGGCGGAGAAGTTCAGCGCCTCCCACACGGGGCCGCAGCCCAGGGAGCCGTCGCCGCCGTTGGCGATGACCACGCCGGGCGCCTTCATATTCTTCTTATACAGAGCAGCGCCGGCGGCGATGCAGGGGGAGCCGCCCACGATGGCGTTGTTGGGATAAATGCCGAAGGGCAGGAAGAACAGGTGCATGGAGTTGCCCAGACCACGGGCAAAGCCGTTCTCGCGGCCGAACAGCTCGCAGGTCAGGCCGTACAGGAAGAAGACGATGGCCTGCTCCTTGACGCTCTTTTCGGGCAGGTGCTTCTTCACCACCTCATAGGGCTTGCCGTCGAAGGTAGTCTCCATGATGTGGAGCAGCTCCTCGTCGGACATCTTGGTGATGGCGGACAGGCCCTTGGCCAGCACCTCGCCGTGGCTGCGGTGGGTGCCGAAGATAAAGTCATTGCTGTCCAGCAGATAGCTCTGGCCCACGGCCGCAGACTCCTCGCCGGTGTACAGGTGGGCGGGGCCGGTGTAGGTATACTCCACGCCGTTGTAGGCCTTGGTCAGGCGGACGGACTTCAGCATGGACTCAAACTCGCGGATATACTCCATATCGCGATAGATACGCAGCATATCTTCCTTGGTGAAGCTGTCACCCTTCAGCTCGTCGGCCACGGTCTTCTGATACTTGCAGACGTCGATATCCTGGAAGTGGATCTCGCCGGGGGCACGCAGCTGTTTGGGATCATAGAATTGTGCTTTGGACATGGTGCAACACTCCTATATTTCTAAATAAAAGTATATCGGTTGGAACAGGTGAAATCAGAGCTTCACGGCGAAGGCCGCCTCGCGGATGATCTCGCTGACGGAGGGGTGGGGATACACGATCTCCCGGATGGCGTCCACGGTCATCTCCTTCTCGATCATCACGGCACAGGCCAGGATGAACTCGGAGGAATAATTGCTCATGACGTGCGCGCCCACCAGGGTGCGGTATTTCTTGTCGAACACGAACTTGGCGATGCCCACAGGGCCCTCGTTCTCGGCCACATAGCGGCCGACATAGGCCATGGGCAGCTTCACGGTAACGGCGTCGATGCCGGCGGCCTTGGCCTGCTCCTCGGTCATGCCCACGCAGGCCACCTCGGGGTTGGTGTACAGCACGCTGGGGATGGCCTTGTAGCGCATCCGGTCCTTCTTGCCCAGGATGGTGTTCACAGCCACCTCACCCATGCGGTAGGCGGAATGGGCCAGCATGGAGGTGCCGTTGCAGTCACCCACGGCGTAGACGTCGACGGCGTTGGTGCGGCAGCACTCGTCCACCTTGATGGCGCCGCGCTCCACCACCAGGTTCAGGTTCTCCACGCCGCAGGTGTCCGCCACGGGCTTGCGGCCGATGGCCAGCAGCACCTTGTCGCACAGGACCTTCTCCTCCCTGCCGTCCTTCTCGTACACGACGCCGTCGGCGTCGATGCGGACCACCTTGGACTTCAGGCAGAACTTCATGCCGTCCTTCTCATAGCCCTTCTGCAGCAGGGCGGAGATCTCGTCGTCGATGGGCCCGGCGATCTTGGGCATCATCTCGATGACGGTGGTCTCGCAGCCCACCACGCCGTAGTAGGCGGCCAGCTCCAGGCCGATAACGCCGCCGCCGATAACGGCCAGGCGCCGGGGCAGCTCCTTCAGTGCCAGAGCCTCGCGGTTGGTCATCACGAAGCCGGAGGCCAGGCCCTCCTTCACCCCGGGGATGGGGGGAACGAAGGCCCGGGAGCCGGTGGCAATGATCAGGTTCTTGCCGGTGTAGACCTTACCGTCGGCCTCCATCTGGATGCCCTCGTCGCCGCGGCCGCGGATCATGCCGGAGGCATTGACCACCTCCACGTGGCTGGCCTTCATGGCCGCGCCCACGCCGGAGACCAGGGTGTGGATGACCTTTTCCTTGCGGGCCACCACGGCAGGCTGGTCCACATGGGACCCCTGGCACACCACGCCGAACTTGCGGCCGTACTCGGTGGTATAGTGATAGATCTTTGCGGAATTCAGCAGGACCTTGCTGGGGATGCAGCCCTCGTTGAGGCAGGTGCCGCCCAGGGCGCGCTGCTCGATCAGCAGGGTCTTCAGACCGGCCTGACCGGCGCGCTCTGCGGCCACATAGCCGCCGGGGCCGCCGCCCAGGACAATAACGTCATAGCTCATGGTGATATTTCCTCCAAATCAAATCTGGCAGCGTGTGCCGCGTCCTTATTTCGCCAGCAGCAGGTCGAAGTTGGCAATGTTGTTGGCCAGGGCCTGCAGGAAGCGGGAAGCGGGAGCGCCGTCCAAAGCGCGGTGGTCATAGGTCAGAGACAGGTTCATGGTGGGATAGAACTCAGGCTGGCCATTCTTCATCCGGATACGGGTCTCGATGTTGCACACGCCCAGGATACCCGTCTGAGGAGGATTGATGATGGGGGTGAAGGTGGTCACGCCGAAGGCGCCCAGGTTGGACACGGTGAAGGAAGCGCCGGTGAGCTTATCGGGAGAGATGGAGCCACTGCGGCACTCGGCGGCCAGCTCCTTCATCTTCAGGCTGATCTCGGCCAGGCTCATCTCGTCAGCGTGCATGATGGTGGGCACCAGCAGGCCCCGGTCGGTATCCACGGCCACGCCGATATTGGCGTGCTTGAACAGCTTCATCTCATTGTCGCTGTAGTGGGCGTTCAGGGCGGGGAAATCCAGGATGGTCCGGGACACGGCGAAGATCACCATGTCGTTGAGGCTGATGCCGGGCAGACCGGCCTTTTCGCCCTCGGCCTTGATGCGGGCCCGCAGCTTCTGCATGGCGGTGACGTCCGCGAAGCTGTTGTGGGTCAGCTGGGCCATGTTGGACAGGGAGTCATGCATGTTCCGGGCGATGAGCTTGCGCAGGTGGGTGTTCTTGACGGTCTCAAACTCCGCCTCGGCGGCAGGAGCGGCGGCAGCGGCAGGAGCCGCGGCAGTCTCCGCTGCGGGAGCGGCGGCCTTGGTGCCCAGATCGGCGGTGGTAACGGCGCCGCTGAGACCGGTACCGGCCTCGCTGCCGGTGGCATAGGGACGGGCGGCGTCGGTGATGAAGGGCCCGGTCAGCGCCATAGCGGCGATGTCCCGCTCGATGATGCGGCCATTGGGGCCGGTGCCCTTGGCGTAACGGATGTCGATGCCCTTTTCCTCGGCCATTCTGCGGGCCCGGGAAGAAATGCGGATGGCTTCGCCATGGTTGACCATGGTGGGAGCCGCGGCAGCCGCGGCCGCAGGAGCGGCAGCAGCCGCAGGGGCAGCCTCAGCAGCAGGAGCGGCCTTGCCGCCCAGGGAGAAGGGCTCGCCGGGCTTGCCCACCACGCAGACGATCTCCTTGACGGCGATCTCGTCGCCCTCCTCGCCGATGCACTTGAGGACGGTGCCGTCCTGCTCGCTCTCCACGTCGAAGGTGGCCTTGCCGGTCTCGATGGCAAACAGATAGTCGCCGGTCTTGACGGCGTCGCCTTCCTTGACATACCACTTGCTCAGGATGGCGCTGTCCTCGGACAGACCCTTCTGGGGCATGCGGACGAACAGCACGTTGCCGGAGGGCGCAGTCTCGGCGGCAGGAGCCGCAGGGGCAGCAGCAGGAGCAGGAGCCGCCGCAGGGGCGGCAGCGGCGGGGGCATCGTCCGTCTGGAAGCTCTCGCCGGGCTGACCCACCACGCACACCAGCGCCTTCACGGGGACCTCGTCCCCCTCCTCACCGATGCACTTGAGGACGGTGCCGTCCTCCTCGCTCTCCACGTCGAAGGTGGCCTTGCCGGTCTCGATGGCGAACACAAAGTCGCCCTTTTTCACGGTATCGCCTTCCTTGACATACCATTTGCTCAGGATGGCGCTGTCCTCGGACAGGCCCTTCTGAGGCATACGAATCAATGAAGCCATAGTAGCGCGTTCCTCCTTTTACGCCTTGAAATCGTCCTCGATCTCCTGATAGGCGGCGGTGAAGTTGTTGAAGAAGCCCACGAACGGGGGATAGGAGAACAGGTCCTCCCAGGTCAGCAGACCCTCCTCGGGATCGGAGTAAGCCTGGTTGAACACCTTGCTCTGCTTCAGGACCTCCATATACTTCTCCTCGGTGGGCTGGTCAATGATGGAAGCCAGCGGAGTGGGGTTGGCGTCGAATTCCTCCACCTTGCCGGTGACGGTGGTGATCAGGAAGGGTGCGCCGTCCACAGGAGCCATGGAGTTCTGGATGTGCCAGGGGCCGCGGACAGCAGCGGACATAATGGACAGGTTCTTATAGCCGCGCTGGGCCAGCATGCGATAGGACTTGCGCATAACGGCCTCGGAGCCGTGGCGGGCGATGACCTTGGCGTCTGCCACGCCCTTGGACTCCAGCTCGGCGGCGATCTTGTCGTCCAGCTGGCCGGCCATCAGCACCAGATACTCCTGGTCGCGGCCCTTGCTCAGCAGCTCGGCGAAGGCCATGTGCTGGGTGATGGAGAAGTTCAGGGTCATGCACAGGCGATAGCCCTCCTCCAGCAGCACCTTCACGGCGGGCAGGGATGCCTCAACGGCAGGCAGCTTGTACACCACGTTGGGCTTGTCCATGTTCAGCTCCTTGGCCATGGCCCGGTTCCAGAAGTGGACCTGGTCGATCATGGCCTGGGTGTTGCGGATCTCGCGGGGGTCGACCTGCAGGCACACAAAGCCGTACTGGCCGTTGGTGGCCTCATAAATGGGAGCCAGGGCCCGGGCGCTGATGGCGCAGACCTTGGTGAACATCTGGGATGCCATGTCGGCGGTGGAGGCGCCGGGATTCTCGCGCTTGATCTGCTCCACCAGGGAGGCGTACTTCTCGGGGAAGTCCTTCTTATAGCCCTGGATCTTGCAGGGGTTGCTGGTGCACCAGCGGGCGCCGCGGCGCAGGGAGTGATCCAGGCCGGAGGCGTAGTCATGGCCCCAGACGGTGTTCAGCTTGCCCTGGCGGTACAGGTCGCCCATCTTGCGCATGGAGCTGTTGGCGATGGACTCGATCTCCTGGCGGGCAGCCTTGACGGCCTCGCCGCAGCCAAAGCCCTCGGCAAAGGCCAGCAGGTCCTCGGAGGCGGCCACGCGGGTGTCGTCGTCCACCAGCTTTGTCAGGGTCCAATCGGCCAGGGCAGAGCGCAGATCAATGGCGATCTCCACGGCGGTCTGCACATAGGCGTCCTTATTCTGAAGATCATCGGCAACCAGGGCCTTCAGTTCTTCCTTCAGAGAGAAGATGCTGTCATGGAAGCTGCTGACAGAGTCAGGGAACAGGATCGGACGGCGCTTCAGGGTTGCATACTCACTCATGATGAATTCTCCTTTTCAAATATGGTTCTATATTGAATAAAGGTATGACTGGTTCGATCCGGCCGGGCCGGAGCACAGGCGCGTTCATTTTGTTAAGAAATAAACATTTTTAACATCGTTATAAAACATTTTCAAACGCCTTGGAACACTCTTTTATCATAATTTGATTTTAGCAATGAAGTGTCTCAGAGTCAACATGGAGTATTCGCTAAAAAAATGAAAATGCTTTTGTTAAATGTGCATAATAAATTTGTAAATAACATGTTCGGACATTTTTCAGACGCAAAATAACATGAAATTTGCTTCATTCGAACAAAGCAGCGTATCCTGGCAGAACTCGCCGGAACGGAACCGCCGTGCAGATTTGGGAGCCGACCCCTGGATGCCCGGTATTTTGCCGAAAAAAATATGCAATTTTCATATAGGCGAACAATCAAACGGTTTCTTGCCTTTTTTTCTTGACAAAATAACGTCAATGGAATAAAATAACAAGTGAACATTTTGCCCTGTTTCTCGGGTCTTGTCCGAACGGGCATCTGTTGGGATAGAAAGAATGTCCGCGAGGTCCGGCGCAGCAGCCGTTTCTCCGGAGGCAGGAGAGCAACAATCATGAAAAACGAACGACGAAGCCAGATCAAGGCTTATATTTCCGAACACAAGAGCGCCCGCATTGAGGATCTGGCCAAGCAGAATCCCGATGTGTCCCTGATGACTCTGCGCCGCGACCTGGCTGCGCTGGAGGAGGAGGGCTTCCTGGTCCGCGTCCGCGGCGGCGCCTACATCAACAGCACCCCCCCTGCCACCCAGGCAGAGGACCTTTACAGCCGGCGCGAGATCTCCAACGTAGAGGCCAAGACCATCATCTGCGAGAAGGCGCTGCCCTTTCTGGAGGAAAAGCGCTCCATTTTCTTCGATGCGGGCACCACGCTGATGACCCTGGTGCGCAGGATCCCCGATCAGGATCTGGTGGTGTTCACCTCCGCCCCCAACATCGCCATGGAGATCGTCATGCGCACCACCATGCCCCAGGTGTCTCTGCTGGGCGGCAGTCTGTCCCGCAATACCATCTCCTGTTCCGGGCATCTGACCCTGGAATACCTGCGCTCCATCAATATCGACGTGGCGTTCATGGCCACCTCCGGCTATTCGGTGGAAAATGGCTTTTCGTCCGGCAACCCCTATGAGGCCAGCATCAAAACCGAGATCGTCCGCAAGGCGCACAAGGTCATCATGCTGATGAGCAGCGACAAGGTGGGCCGCAATCTGCCCTATACCTTCGCCCGCATGGAGGATATCGACGTGCTGATCTGCGAACAGGAACCGGAGCCCGACGTGATGGCCGCCGCCCGCCAGGGTGGTGTCACCGTGCTGTAAGCGCACATATGCAATCAAATCAAGCAGCCGCCCCTGTGCCGGGGCGGCTGCTTTTCTGTGCCTTTATCACAAAAACAGATCAAATATTCTGGTATATATAACAGTATTTTGAGCTATTTATTGTTTCTTCTTGCAAAGAAGATGCGATGATGTTATTTTTGTGTTAGAAAAGGCGGCCAGACCCCGCCACCGGCATTTTTTATGGAAAAGGAGAGCACACATCATGAAAACCTATGAAAGCCCGCTGCAGGAGGCGGCGGAGCGCTTCCCCCAGACGCTGCTTTGGAACGACTCCTGCGGCGTGGCGGATCTGAATCTGGCCCTGCGTCACGGCGCCACCGGCGCCACCTCCAACCCCGTCATCGTGGGCAACGTTCTGCGCAAGGAGATGGCCGATTGGAAGGATCGGCTCAATGCCCTGATCCATGTGGAAATGCCCGACGCCACGGATGAGGAGATCTGCTGGGCCCTGTCCAAGGAGGCCGCCCTGAAGGGCTCCAACATGCTGCTGCCCATGTTCCGGGAGAGCGGCGGCGTCAAGGGCTGGCAGGCCATGCAGGTAAACCCCCGCTTCTACCGCAGCACGGAAAAGGCCGTGGCCCACGCCGCCGAGCTGTCCGCGCTGAATGAGAACATTCTCATCAAGATGCCCGTGTCCACCGCCGACATTCCCGCTCTGGAGGAGTGCGCCTATCGGGGCATCTCCGTCAATGGTACCGTCTGCTTCGGCATCCCCCAGGCCGTGGCCGTGGCCGAGGCCGTGGAGCGCGGCCTGAAGCGCCGGGAGGCCGAGGGCAAGCCCATTGACAACGTGCATTGCAGCTGCACCATCATGACCGGCCGCCTGGACGACTATATGAAGGCCCTGGTGGCTGAGCGGGAGGTGCCCATCACCCAGGAATATCTGGATTGCTGCGGCGAGGCCCTGTTCAAGAAGGTCTACAAGCTGTACAAGCAGCGGGGCTATCGTCTGAAGCTGCTGGTGGCCAACAACAACAGCCACTTCCTGTGGAGCCGTTTCCTGGGCGGCGATATTCTGATGACCATCAACCCCCTGTGGTGGCGGCGGATGAACGGCGCCAGGCTGCCCATCCACGAAACCATCAACGAAGAGGTCCCCCAGTACATCGTGGACGAGCTGCTGGACAAGCTGCCGGAGTATCGGGCCGTTTACTTTGAGGACGGCCTGCAGGTCTCCGAGTTCAACCAGTACGGCGCCTTCAAGCGCACCATGAATGAGTTCTTCACCGGCTACGCCTCCTTCCTGGAGTATCTGCGCGGCTTTATGCTGCCCTGAGCACGCCGGCCATCCGAATAAGCAAAAAGCGCCGCGAAGCAAATGCTTCGCGGCGCTTCAGCCTGTCAAAGAAAGAGCCAAGTCTTTCCCGGGTGCTGCACGCCGGGAGTGCGCGTCAGACCTGGATGGTGGTACGCTTTCTCTCTTCATCTGCCGCGGCGGCGGCCTGCGCCCTGCCACGGGCAATGATAGCCGGAAGCTGGTCCCTGGGAATGACCATGACCCGGCCATTGGCATCGTAGCGGGGGTACATGCCGTTAAAGTAGACAACGCCCGTTTCCGCGTCCACAAAAACAGCGATTGGAAGCGGAGAACTCTGCGAGATATATCTTAAGCTCGAGTATATGTTCACGGAATCTATTTGAATCAGTTCCATTGTGTTTTCTCCTCAAAGATGCTGTTCCTATTTTGTTGGTATCCAAACCTGAAAAGAATCATTATCGGGACCTCCTCCAAACCCACCTCCGAAGCGCTTTGCGATTTCATCAGCTACGATCCATGCCGCAGCGCGGGAGATATTTTTATATCCGTGGGATACATAATCGTAGCTAAAGCTATATCCACTCCGAGATTGGAAATATACGCCGCCCGTTATTTCGCCACATGCATAACTAACAGAGGCATATTTGAGATCGGGAGCTATCCGCTCAATGGTGGCGATGACATCATCCACGAGCTTCCGCTGCGCGGCGTTTTTGGGACGCCTGCTGGCTTCCTCACGCTTTTTTCTTGTTACCCTGAGGACCACAAAGAGCACTACCCAAAAAAGAATACCCGGCAGAGCCTGTATGTATTCATTCACAAAACATCCCCCTTTTCTCTCAGAATCGCGTGAAATAGGCTGTTCGCAGTATATCATATCAATTCGATATATGTCAATATCCGTATATATGAATTATAGCAGATATCAGAATTCGTACATAGTTTTTATACTGTTTGGTACGAAAGGGGTGTCTGCCAATGATAAGCTACGAACCGCTGTTCCGGACCATGAAGGAAAAGGGCGTGACCTCGTACCGGCTGGGGAAGCTGGGCTTCCCGCTGTCCAACTTCTATGCCATGAAGCACGGCGACAACGTATCGACCCACACCATCAACCAGCTCTGCCGCCTGCTGCAATGCCGCGTGGAGGACGTGATGGAGTATATAGACGAGGAATAAGCGAAAAAACCCGGGACGGCCAGGCCGTTCCGGGTTTTTCGTTGGGGAAATGCATTTACAGGACGATCACGGAGGCGGAGACGGTCAGGCGGCCGTTTTGCACCGTGACGGCCTCGCCGGTCAGGGCGTTTTCATAGCTGCCGTCGGCCAGGGGGACGGACACGGTACCCGGACGGCCCGCCAGGGGGAACACGCCCACGGCCAGGTGCTGCCCATCCTGATAGAAGGCCACGGCTATGCCCTGGGCGTCGTCGGCGTCCACATGGAACACCGCGTCCGTGGGCAGGCGCTTTTTGATGTCGTACAGCCGCCGCAGCAGGGGCGACAGGTCCTCCCCGGCGGTCCAGTCGATGGGCTCCCGCTCAAACAGCGAGGGCGTGTGAGCGGCGGAGACCTCCTGCCCGGCGTAGAGCAGCGTGGTGCCCTTCTGGAAGTAGCACAGGGCCGTCCAGGCCAACAGGCTGTCCCGGTTGGGGAAGCGGTCCGCCGCACGGCGCTGGTCATGGTTTTCCAGGCAGCTGAGCTTGTTGTACCAGGTGGGGAAGCTGAGCTCCTGGAAATTCAGGGCGGAGAAATACCGGCTCAGGGGCAGGGCACCGCCGGTGGCCCCCTCATACAGGGGCCAGATATCGTAGGGGTACAGCACGTCGAAGGCATCGTACAGCTCGTTATCCGTGGCGGCATAGAACCCCTGGCGGCGGAAGGCCAGAATGTGGTCCAGATGAACGCTCTCGCCCAGCCAGATAGCCCCGGGACGTACCCGCTCCACCGCCTGGCGGGCCTTCTTCCAGAAGGCCACGGGGACAGTGCTGGCTACGTCGCAGCGGAACCCGTCCACATACTGGGCCCAGTAGCACAGGGACTCGATCTGATAGTCCCACAGTTCGGGGACGTCATAGTCCAGGTCCACCACGTCGGTCCAGTCGCCCACCTTGTTGCCGCGCTTGCCGTCGGGCCTGCGGTAGAAATACTCCGGGTGCCGGTGGACCAGGGTGGAGTCCGGGGACGTATGATTGTATACCACATCGATGATGCACTTCATGCCGTTGTCGTGAATGGCATCCACCAGATGCAGGAAATCCTCCAGGGTGCCGTATTCCGGGTTCACGGTGCGATAGTCCCGGTTGGCGTAGGGGCAGCCCATGGAGCCCTTGCGGTTCTCCTGGCCAATGGGGTGGATGGGCATCAGCCACAGAATGTCCGTGCCCAGGGCGCGGATCCGGGGCAGGTCCGGTTCCACGGCCCGGAAGGTGCCCTGGGGGGTGTGGCTGCGGACGTAGAGCTCATAGATGACGCTGCGCCGCAGATCGGGGTTGGTTTGGATGGACATGTCAAAGACCTCCCATACAAAATTATTTCAGCGTGCTGCTGTTGTTCAGCACGGAGGTGCTGTAGAGAAACCATACGTCCTGGCGGTCAAAGGTCAGGAAATTTCCCAGTTGGGACGGGGAGAGATAGCGGATATCCACCAGGGTCACCCGGCTGTAGCCCTCCAGCAGCAGAGGGGCCAGGCTGGACCCGAAGGAGTCCCGGAAGATCACCAGCTCCCGATCCGTCCGGGCGTTGGGGTTGTCCACCGTCAGCAGGGACACGGACCCGGACAGGAACAGCTCATAGGGGTCGCTGCCTGTGGCCTTATCCAGGTCGTATACAGGGCCGGTTTTGCCGGTCTCGTAATTGGTGACCCGGCAGGCGTCGATGGTGTCGTTGGTGAGATAGCTCAGGCGCTCGCCTGCCAGAGGCAGGGCCGCATAGCCGGAATACACCCCGTAGAAGGGGCGCTCCAGCGTTACCTCCCGATAGGAGGCGCCGGCGTCCGTCCCCATGGCGGCGGCGATACGCCGGGCCACCGGCTCCAGCCGCTCCTGCCGCCAATGGGCGTCGGTGCGGTAGTAGTCGTCGATGGTCAGCAGGTCAAACAGGTCGATATACGTCATATACGGCGTGCTCTCCCGCAGCTGTGACACCAGGGCGTCGTAGTCCATGGAGGGCCGTCCCGAGGACGGGGCCATGAAATATCCCTTGTCCGGGATCACCGACAGATAGACCTTGGTGTCGGTGCCGGAGAGATATGTGTCGTACACATACCGGAACCGGTCCGCCGCCCGTTCCACGGAGGCGGTATTCAGGGGGAAATCCAGCTTGGCGGCGTAGCCCTGAGACAGGTACACGCCGTTTACGTCCCACTGCCCCATCACGTCATAGGACACCAGAGAGCGCAGGGTCCGCAGCTGCTCCCGCAGAGGGAACTGGTCGGCGGCGAAATCGTCCAGAGCGTCGGAGAACTTGCCGGACAGAAAGCCCGCCGCGGTGAACGCCGGCCGCTGGGCCAGAGGGCGGCGCTCCGCCTGGGACACGGCATCCGGCGTCCGTAGAACGGACCACAGGCCAAAGCCCGCCAGAAACGCCGCTAGCAGACACACGGTGATGATTTGCTTGGTCTTCATGTGCACCTCCTCAGAACCGGAAATACAGGAAGGGATTGGCGGAGCCGCTGACCAGGAACGCCGTGCATACGGCCAGCAGGGCCAGCAGCGCTATGGGCTCCAGCGCGTCCAGCACCCGCCCGGCCCGTCCGGCGGCGATCCGGCGGCACAGGGCGGCAGGCAGCGGCGTGGACCCCACGGCGGCCAGCGCCAGCACCGGGGCATAGCTGCGCAGATAGTAGAGGGCGCCGCTGTCCCACAGGGGCAGGCCCCCCAGGCCCAGCAGGCCCCCGGCGGTCCCCAGGGCGGCGGGGACAGACGCGGCGTCAAACAGCACGAAGCTGAAAAGCGCCGCCAGCAGCACATACACATGGCCCAGCGCCGGGACACGCTTCAGCCACCGGCCCAGAAACAGCTTTTCCAGCAGCAGGAACGCGGCAAAATACAGGCCCCAGGCCACGAAGTTCCAGGCGGCCCCGTGCCACAGGCCCGTCAGGCCCCACACGATCACCAGGTTCCGCACCCAGCGGGCCTTACCCACCCGGCTGCCGCCCAGGGGGATATACACATAGTCCCGGAACCAGGAGCCCAGGGAGATGTGCCAGCGCCGCCAGAATTCCGTGAGACTGCCGGACACAAAGGGATAGCGGAAGTTCTCGGCAAAGCGGAAGCCCATGATGCGGCCCAGGCCGATGGCCATGTCGCTGTAGCCGGAGAAGTCGAAGTACACATGGAGCATATACGCCGCGGCGTACAGCCAGGTCAGCAGCACCGTTTTCTGACCGCTCTGCTGATACACCGTCACCAGCTCATACAGGACGTTGGCAAGCAGTACCTTTTTCCCCAGGCCCAGCACAAAGCGGCGGGCACCCAGAGCCGCGTCCTGCACCGTGTGGGTGCGGCTTCGCAGCTGGGGGGCCACGTCGGCGTAGCGGACGATGGGGCCCGCCACCAGCTGGGGGTACATGGCGATATACGCCGCCAGGTCAATGAGATTCCGCTGGGCCGGGGCGTCCCCCCGGTACACGTCGATGACATAGCTGAGGATCTGGAAGGTATAGAAGCTGATGCCGATGGGCAGGGCCATCCGCAGCAGAGGCACCGACAGCCCGGTGACGGCGTTGAAGCCGGAGATCAGGAAGTCGGCATACTTGCAGTAGGCCAGCATCCCCAGGCTCAGCACGGCGGACAGGGTCAGCAGCAGCCGCCTGCGGGTGGGATACCGCTCCATGAGCCGGGCGGCGGCATAGCCCTGTAAAATGGCGGCGGCCATGAACAGCACAAACCGGGGCTCGCCCCAGGCGTAGAACACCAGGCTGCACAGCAGCAGAGCGGCATTTTTCAGCCGCCTTGGGGCCAGAAAATAAAGCCCCAGGGCGCAGGGAAGAAAATAGAAGAGAAACGGCAGACTGGAAAACAGCATGACCGCGGCGGGTTACTGGATGGGCTCGTCGCAGGCGGTCTGGACGCCGGTGTAGGTGGCGGTCATGGTGTTGACAAAGTCGTCCACCAGGTCGTCGGCGCCGAACAGGGCCACCACATACTCGCCATAGGTGAGGACCACCAGCTTGTCAGGGAAGCCGCACATCCACTGGGTGTTCTGGACATTCTGGCGCAGAGCGTCGGTCACGACAGAGACGTCGGCGCTGTTTTTCACATGGAACACGCCGCAGGTAAAGCTGTTGGCGTTCATCATGTGGGTCAGCGACGCGGCGTCGTCAATAAGATCGGCCTTGTCGGCGGGAAAGTGCAGCATATAGTCCAGATTGTCGGCATCGTCCACCGGGAAAGTGCCGGGGGCATCGTCCACGGGCTTATCCAGGCTGCCGCCCACCACGGGGAACTTCTCGCTTTCGGGATAGGCGTTCCACACGGCGGTCAGCAGGTCCACGGCGCTGACGGGGGAGCCGCCGTTGACGTCGCCGCCCTTCTGGGAGGAGCAGGCCGCCAGGGACAGGACCATCACCAGGGCCAGCAGCATAGTGAGAAACTTTTTCATGGGTAAATACTCCTTTGTTATCGTTTTCAAAAGCCATCCGTGCATTTTTGGAGGACTATTGTCAATGCATCATATCATATTCCCGGAAAAAGGTCAAGCCGGACAAGGGGGAATTTGCCCCTCCCGGAGATTTTCCTCCCCGAAGCCGGACTGCCCGAGAGATACATCCGCCTGCCGAGTGCGGACAGTGATGGATAAATATTTCACATTCCCGCAAAAAAGTGGGGAAAAACCCTTGCAATTGCCGGGAAAATGTGGTACAGTCCACTTCGACAATTGAATAGGGACAGCCGCGCTTGTCCGCGCCGCTGTCCGACACCATTATTTCTGGCTTGCCGCCAAGGTCGCGGCAAGAAAAAAGGAGAAAGCTATGAAGAAGAAACTATTGGCTCTTTTCCTGGCGCTGGTAATGGTCGGCGCCGTACTCCCGGGATGCGGAGACGGCAGCAAGGACCCCGGCGGACAAGGAAATAACGGCGAGACGGGCGAACCGGTCAAGGGTGGCGAGATCACCGTTGGCATCGCCCAGGACCTGGACGACAGTCTTGACCCCCACCAGACGGTGGCCGCAGGAACCAGAGAGGTCTTGTTCAACATCTTCGAGGGCTTGGTAAAGCCCAATTCTGACGGCGAAATGATCCCCGCTGTGGCGGAGAAATATGAGCTGTCCGAGGATGGGACCACGTACACCTTCACCCTCCGTGACGGTGTGAAGTTCCACAACGGCCAGACAGTGACCGCAGAAGATGTTGTATACTCTATCAATCGCTGCGCCGCTGTGCCGGAGGGTCAGGAAAAGCCTCTGGTAGCGGCGTTTTCTGCTGTCCGGAGCGTGGAGGCCCTGGACGAAAAGACCGTCACCGTTACCATCTCGCAGCGCGACCTGGAGTTCATCAGCTATATGACGGTGGCCATCATTCCCGCCGGCTATGCCGACCAGGCCACCGCCCCTGTGGGCACCGGCCCGTTCAGGTTCGTGTCCCGCACCCCCCAGGAGAACTTCATCATGGAGCGCTTTGAGGATTACTGGGGCACCCCCGCGTGGCTGGACAAGGTCACCTATAAGATCTGCGAGAACGCCGACGCCCTGGTGATGAACCTCAACGGCTCGTCCATCGACCTGTGCGCCCACCTGACCTCTGCCCAGGCGGCCCAGCTCAACAGCAATTTCAAGGTGCTGGAGGGCACCATGAACCTGGTGCAGGCCATCTATCTGAACAACCAGGCCAAGCCCTTTGACAACCAGCTGGTGCGCCAGGCCCTGTGCTATGCCATCGACCGGCAGGGCATCATGGATATGGTGGCCGACGGCCACGGCACCGCCGTGGGCAGCAGCATCTATCCCGCGTTTACCAAGTATTTCCTGCCGGAGCTGGTGGATAAGTATCCCCACAGCGTGGAAAAGGCCAAGGAGCTCCTGGCCCAGGCCGGTTATCCCAACGGGTTCGACATGACCATCTCCGTGCCCAATAACTATCAGCCCCACATGGACACCGCCGAGGTGGTGGCCGAGCAGCTGCGGGAGGCGGGCATCAGGGTGACCATTCAGCCTGTGGAGTGGAGCACCTGGCTGGACACCATCTATAACGGCCGCCAGTTCCAGGCCACGGTGGTGGGCGTGGACGCCGCCAATATGACCGCCCGGGCCATGCTGGAGCGGTTCACCTCCGACTATGCCAAGAACTTCATCAACTACAGCAACCCCGCCTATGACGCCCTGTTCCAGCAGGCCATCAACGCCACGGACGAGGCCACCCAGACGGATCTGTACAAGCAGATGGAGACCATGCTGGCGGACACTGCCGCCAATGTGTATATCCAGGACCTCAGCGACCTGGTGGCTATGCGCCAGGACCTGGGCGGCCTGAAGTTCTATCCCATTTATGTGCTGGACCTGTCCACCGTGTACCTGACCCAGCAGTAACGTTATACTGAATTGAAAGAGGCGATGACCATGAAATATGCGGCCAAGAAGATCGGACTGATGCTGCTGACCATGGTCATCGTCTCTTTTCTGGCTTTTCTGGCGTTTCAGGTGATCCCCGGGGACCCGGCGGTGAAGCTGCTGGGCACCGAGGCCACGCCGGAGCGCATCGCCGCCCTGCGGGCGGAAATGGGACTGGACCGTCCGTTCCTGGAGCGGTACGTTCAGTGGGTGCTGGGAGCCCTGCACGGGGACTTCGGCACGTCGTACAGCTATAAAATGCCGGTATCCGGCATGCTGGCCGGAAAGCTGCCGGTGACGGGGCTTCTGACGGGGATGTCCTTTGTGCTGATCCTGGTCTTTTCCATCCCCCTGGGCATTTTCACCGCCCGCCACGCCGGGGGACGGATGGACAAGGCCCTGACCAGCGTGAACCAGGTGCTCATGGCCATCCCGGCCTTTGTGACGGGCATCCTGCTGACGTATGTGTTTGGTCTGGTGCTGCGGTTGTTCGTGCCGGGAAACTACGTTTCTCCCGGCGACAACTTCGGTGCCAGCCTGTGGTATTTTCTGTTCCCGGCCGTGTCCATCGCCCTGCCCAGGGTGGCCATGACCGTGAAGATGCTGCGCTCATCCATTCTGTCGGAGATGGAAAAGGACTATGTCCGCACGTCTCACAGCCGGGGCAACAGCGACCGGGCTACCCTGTACCGCCATGTGCTGCGCAACGCCATGGGGCCGGTGGTGTCATTTCTGGCCATGACCGTGGCGGATATTGTGGCGGGCTCTGTGGTTATCGAGCAGGTGTTTTCCCTGCCGGGCCTGGGCCGCATGCTGCTGACGTCCATCGCCAACCGGGACTATCCCGTGGTGCAGGCGGTGGTGGTGATCGTGGCGTTCTGGGTGGTGCTGGTGAATCTGCTGGCGGACCTGATCAACCAGCGGCTGGACCCGAGACTGCGGCTGCAATAGAGGGGAGGGACCTACCTTGCTGCTGAACGAAAAAAAGAATCACTATCTGCGGGCGGGTCTGGTCCTGACGGGGCTTATGGCGGCTCTGGCGCTGCTGGGCTGCGTGTGGACCCCCTATCCCCCCACGGCCATGTCCGGCAGTGAAAAGTTCGCGGCCCCATGCCTGCGGCACCTGTTCGGCACGGACAACTTCGGCCGGGATATTTTCAGCCGGGTGCTGGCCGGCGCCGGCACCACCTTCCTCATCAGTGCCGCCACCGTGGTGATCGGCGCGGCGGTGGGAACGCTGGTGGGGGCCTTCACCGGATATTTCGGCGGCTGGCTGGACGAGGCACTGATGCGCATCAACGACGCGGTGACGGCGTTTCCCAGCATCCTGCTGGCTCTGGTGTTCATCTCCCTGTTGGGCTTCGGCAAGTACAACGTCATTCTGGCGCTGGGCGTTGCCTTTGTGCCCAGCTATGCCCGGGTCATCCGCAGCGAGTTTGCCCGGCACCGGGAGATGAATTATGTGAAAAGCGCCCGGCTCATGGGAGCGGGGCACCTGCGCATTATGTTTCTGCATATTCTGCCCAATACCCGGCAGGTGCTTCTGCCTACCCTGGTCATTGGGTTTAACAACGCCGTGCTGGCGGAGGCCAGCATGAGCTATCTGGGCATCGGCGTGAAGCCCCCGGACGTGTCCCTGGGGTATATGCTGTCGGAGTCCCAAAGCTATATGGCCAGGGCCCCCTGGTATATGCTGACGGTGGGCGGCGTCATCGTGCTGCTGATCTTAGGCGTCAGCCTGCTGGGCGAGGGGCTCCAGCGAAAGCAATGGGGGAGGTGACGGTATGCTGGAAATTCGCGATCTGCATGTGCAGTTCCACGGGTCGGACCACGAGGCGGTGCGGGGCATCGATCTGACGGTGGGCGACGGCGAGATCGTGGGGCTGGTGGGCGAGTCCGGCAGCGGCAAAACCGTTACCGCCATGATGATCTCCGGCCTGCTGCGGCCGGAGCAGGCGTCGTTCCGGGGGCAGATCCTGCTGGACGGGCGGGACCTGCTGACCAGCAGCGGCGACACCCTGCGCAGCATCCAGGGCCGGGACATCTGTGTGGTGTTTCAGGAGCCCATGAGCGCCATGGACCCCACCATGCGTATCGGCCCCCAGGTGGAGGAGTGCCTGCGGGTGCACACGGATCTGCCGCCCAAAAAGCGGCGGGAGCTGGCCCTGCAGGCCCTGCGGGACGTGGACCTGCCGGATGCGGAGGACGTGTACCGCCGGTATCCCCATGAGCTGTCCGGCGGCATGCTCCAGCGGGTGATGATCGCGGCGGCTATTCTGCCCCAGCCCCGGCTGCTGCTGGCGGACGAGCCTACCACGGCTCTGGACGTGACCATCCAGGCCCAGATCCTGGAGCTGCTGCGCCGCCTGAACCGGGAGCGGGGCATGTCCATTCTGTTTATCTCCCACAACCTGGCTGTGGTGCGGAAGCTGTGCACCCGGGTGGCGGTGATGGAGAAGGGGCACATCGTGGAGTCCGGCCCGGTGGACCAGATATTCTTCCACCCCCAGGCCCCCTATACCCAGCGGCTCATTGCCGCCATCCCCACAAGGAGGAAGCTATGAGCGATGATCTGGTTTTACAGGTCCGTGACCTGAACGTGTGGTACCGGCCCTCCGGCACCGTGGGCCGCAGAAAGCGGCAGCAGGTGCTGCACGATGTGAGCTTTGAGCTGCACCGGGGCGAAATCCTGGGTTTGGTGGGGGAATCCGGCAGCGGCAAGACCACCCTGGCCCGGACAATCCTGGGCTTTGTGCCGGACTATACCGGCACCATCACCCACTACACCAAGCGCCCGCAGATGGTATTTCAGGACCCGGCCAGCAGCCTGAACCCCAGCCGCACCGTGGGCTGGATCCTGGCGGAGCCTCTGCGCATTTACGGGAAGTACGGCAAGGAGGAGATCACCCGCCGGGTGGAGCGCACCATGGAGCTGGTGGGCCTGGACCCGGAGTGCCGGGACCGGCTGCCCCATCAGCTGTCCGGCGGGCAGCGGCAGCGGGTGTGCATCGGGGCGGCCCTGATCGTGCACCCCCAGCTCATCGTGGCCGACGAGGCCGTGTCGGCCCTGGATGTGACCATCCAGGCGCAGATTTTGCAGCTCATCGCCCGGCTGCGCCGGGAGCTGGGCATATCGTATCTGTTTATCTCCCACGATCTGAACGTGGTCTACGAGATCTGCGACCGGTGTCTGGTGATGCACCATGGCCGCATCGTGGAGCAGGGGCCGGTGGAGGACATATTTGACCATCCGAAGGAGGAATATACCCGCCAGCTGCTGGCAGCGGCGGAGTGAGCGACCTATGACCGAAGAACTGAGACAGAAATTGCTGCATTCGGCGGAGGGCCCCGGGGCGGAGCCCTTCAGCCAGTATAATCATATGAAGGTCACCGCCGTGGACGACGGCACCGCCACCGTGGAGCTGGAGCTGCACCCGGACAGCCTGAACTGCTGGGGCACCCCTCACGGCGGCGCGCTGTTTACCATGGCCGACGTGGCGGCGGGCATGGCCCTGCTGACCCGGCGGCAGGAGGTGACGTTTACGGTGTCCTCCAGCATCGAGTACCTGTCCGCCGCGGCGGGAACGGGAAAGCTCACCGCCGTGGGCACCGTGGAGAAAACGGGCGGCCACATGGGCTTCAGCCGCACGGACATCCGGGACGAGAGCGGCAGGCTCATTGCTGCCCTGCGGACGGTGATGTATCTGACCGGGCGGCCCCTGGAGCTATGAGGGCCTTTTTCAGGCGGCACCGGGGCCTGCACATCTGGTTTCTGGCGGTGTGCGGGGTGCTGGGTCTGTATTTTGCCCTGCGGACTGTGCCGGGGCTGATGAACTGGGTCAGCCGCCAGGTGGTGATGCCTCTGGAGCGGGCGGTGGCGTCGGTGTGCTACCGGGCGTCCTTCTCCGTGGCGGAGCTGCTGTACGCCATAGCGGCGGGAGTGGTCCTGCTGTGGATGGGGGCCACCGTCCGGCGGCTGATCACGGATCAGGGCCGCCGGGGCCGGGTGCTGTATCGCTTTGCGCTGACGGCGGTGTGCGCGGTGCTGACGGTATACGCCGGGTTCAGCCTGCTGTGGGGCGTCAACTACTATGTGGAGTCCTTCCAGCAGCAGTCCGGCGTGTATGCCCGGGAGTCCACCCCGGAGGAGCTGGCTCAGGTGACGGAATACTTCGCCCGGCAGCTGGCGGACTGCGCCGGTCAGGTGCGGCGGGACGAAAACGGCCTGTTTGCCGAGAGCCGGGACGACATCTTTGCCGACAGCGTGCGGGTGTTCGACGGCGTGTACGACGCGTTTCCCTGCCTGCGGATGGAGGACCGGGTGCCCAAGGGGGTGCGGTTTTCCACGGCCCTCAGCGCCATGGACTTTACGGGGTTCTATTTTCCCTTTACCGGCGAGGCCAACCTGAACATCGACAGCCCCGCCTGCTATCTGCCCAGCACCATTGCCCACGAGATGGCTCACCAGCGGGGCATCGCCTCGGAGCAGGAGTGCAACTTCATTGCCATCGCCGCCTCCACCACGGCGGACAGCGCCGCTTATCGCTACTCCGGCTGGCTCATGGGCTTTACCTATCTCTCCAACGCCCTGTACCGGGCGGATCAGGAGGCGTGGCAGGCCGTGCGGGTGCTGCTGCCCGACACGGTGGTGGCGGACCTGCGGGATAACTCCGCCTATTGGGCGGCCTTTGAGGGGCCCGTCAACGACGCGGCCCAGAAGGTGTACGATTCCTTCCTGAAAAGCAGCGGCGACCCCCGGGGCACCCAGAGCTACGGCACCGTGGTGGATATGCTGATGGCGTACTACGGGTAAACGGTACAAAAGGATATAAAAAGAGCCTCCCCACCCGGGGAGGCTCTTTTCAGCTTGTCAAAAATCCTTTTTGACAAGCTGAGCAAGCATTTTCAGAACTTTCATAAAAGTTCTGAAAATGCGGTGATTGAAAACGAAAGACACCCCTGATGGGTTTCTTTCGTAACTATCTTCCTTTCCGAAGGCGGAGGCAATCCTGCTTTTTTGACAGTCTCAAAAGAGCCTCCCCACCCGGGGAGGCTCTTTTACAATGTTACAGGTCCAGGAGCTGCAGCTCCTCCTCGTTGACCTTCCGCAGGTCCCGGCGGCTGAGAATGTCATACATGCAGGGCACCACCAGCAGGGTCATCAGCGTGGCGTACAGCAGACCGCCGATGCACACCAGGGCCACCGGCTGCATCAGGGCCGTGCCCACATCCTTGCCGAAGGCCATGACCACCAGGCCCAGGATCGTGGTCAGGGACGTCATAAGAATGGGCCGCAGGCGGGTGACGCCGGCCTCGATGATGGCCTCCCGGCGGCCCATACCCTCCAGCCGCAGCTGGTTGATGTAGTCCACCAGGACAATGCCGTTGTTGACGATGACGCCCACCAGCATCACAAAGCCCACCAGAGACACCACGCTGACCTCGATGCCCGCCAGCAGCAGGGCCAGGAAGCCGCCGGTGAAGGCCAGGGGAATGGTGAACATGACGATCAACGGCGAGCGCAGGGACTGGAACTGGGCCACCATTACCAGGTACACCAGGACGATGCCCAGCAGCAGCATCAGCAGCAGCTGCCGGATGGCGTCCATAATGGCCTCGTTTTCCCCCTGGAAGGAGGCGGTGATGCCCTGGGGCAGGTCTACCTCCGCAATAGCCGCCTGGGCGGCGGTGGTGGCCTTGGTGACATTGCAGCCGTCGGCCACGTCGGCGGACACAGTGATGTACCGCCGCTGCTGGTCGCGGTGAATGGTGTTGAGGCTGACGGTCTCCTCCAGCTTGGCAATATCACCCAGACGGACGGGCTCCGCCGTCTGGACGGCGGAGGTGCTGCCGGAGGACATGCCGGACATACCGCTCATGGAGCCGCTGCCGGAGGCGGCACTCATCATGCTACTCATGGCGCTCATGGCAGAGGGGTCGATCTCCAGGTCCATGAGCTTTTCCCGGGTCATGCGGCTTTCCTCCGGGGACTGGATGGACACGCTGACGTCCAGCCCGTCCAGAGTCAGGGACAGGGAGCTGTCGGTGTCCGTCAGGGCGGAGGCAACGGCCATATACACCTGGGCCACGGTGAGGCCCTTTTCCATGGCGGCGTTGCGGTCCACGGACAGGTGCAGGGCGGTGGCCGCCTGCTCCAGGCCGTCGGACACGTTTTCCGTGCCGGGGACGGTGGCCAGCTTCGCGGCCAGTGTCTTGGCGGCGGACTGCATCTGCTCCATGTCGCTGCCGTAGACGTTCAGGGTGATGCCGCTGCCGGTGAGATAGGTCATGTAGCTGTCCATGGCGCCGGAGGCGGTGACGGTGCAGTCCATACCGGTGCAGGCGGCCTCGATCTGTTGTCCTGTCTTTGCGCCGGAGGCCCCTTCGGTAAGGGTGATATAGGCGGTGACGTCATACGCCCCGCCGCCGGAGGACATCATGCTGGTCATGTCCATGCCGCCGGAGCTGCCGGAGGAGGACATCATCGCGCCTACGGTCTCCACGTTTTCCACCTGGGCAGCCCGGCGCAGCACCTCATCCGCCAGGGATACGGCCTGCTCCCGGGTGCAGCCCTCGGGCATGGAGACGGTAAGATTCACGGTGTTCATGTCGATATTGGGCATGAAGGCAAAGCCGCGGGCCAGGGTGGCTCCGGCGGAGCCCAGCAGCAGCACCAGCGACAGCAGCAGCACCACGGCCCTGTGTCTCAGGGACCAGGACACAGCCTTGCAGTAGGCGGGATAGACCCGGTCCAGCAGACCCGGCTTCTGGGGCTTTTCCCTGCGGAGCATGCCGGAGGCCATGGCGGGCACCAGGGTCAGGGCCACAATGAGGCTGGCCAGCAGGGAATAGGTCATGGTCAGGGCCAGGTCCGTGAACAGCTGCTTGGTGATGCCCTCCACAAACACGATGGGCAGAAATACGCACACGGTGGTCAGGGTGGAGGCGGTGATGGCGCCCAGCACCTGCCGCGCACCGGACACCGCCGCCTGGATGACGGTGGCCCCCTTGGCGCGCAGACGATAGATGTTCTCAATGACCACCACCGAGTTATCCACCAGCATGCCCACCGCCACGGCCAGGCCGGACAGGGAGATCATATTGATGGTGACGCCGGAGAAGTACATGAGCACCACGGCGAAGATCACGCTGATGGGGATGGAGCACAGGGTGATGACGGTGGGACGCAGGTCCCGCAGGAACAGGTACAGGATCAGCACCGAGAACAGCGCGCCCCAGCCCAGAGAGGACAGAATGGAGTTGATGATAAGGTATATGTAGTCCCCCTGGTCCATCAGGGGCACGAAGGAAAGGCCCTCGTACTCCGCCTCCAGCTCCCGGAAGCGGCTGTTGATGTTGTCGGACACCTCCGCCGTGGCGTAGGTGGACTGCTTGTTGAAGGAGACGATGACGCCGTCCTTGCCGTTGAGCTTGTCGTAGATCTCCGCGGAGTTGTCGGTGATGGCCACGTCGGCCACGTCCTTCATGCGGATGGGGTCGATGCCGTCCATCCCCAGGTCAAAGAGCACCAGGTCCTCCAGGTCCTGGCGGGTGCCAATGGCGTCGCCCACGGAAACCATATAGTTGACGCCGTCCTCCTTCAGATACCCGGCGGGCATGGAGAAGTTCTGGGCCGTCAGCAGGGCGGTGATGGTGGATAGGTTCAGGCTGGAGGACAGGTCCGCCTGGCTCAGGGCGGCGGAGCGGGATTCCGCCAGGGTCTGGAGGCCCTGGTCGATCTGATTCAGGGCGCTGTCCAGCTGGATATTGGCGGAGATGATCTGGGTAACGGCGTCGGCCATGGTCAGGGTCCCGGCGGTCACCTGGTCCGCCAGCTTGGCCACGCCCTCGTCGGTTTCCAGGTCCCGCAGCTGTTTTTCCAGCTCCTCCAGCTGCTTCTGCCACTCCTTGGCCCGCTGGACGGCCTCGTCCCACTTGACGCCCAGGGCCGCCATACGCAGGTCCAGCGCCGCCAGCTCCGCCTGGATGCGGACGTATTCGGGGTCACTTTCAATTTCGGCGATGGCTGCCTGCTTTTCCTCCTCCGTCATGGAGGGGTCGTGGCGGATGGCCTCGATACGGGCCTGGTAGGGGGCGTTTTCCGCCTCCAGACGGGCCTTCTCCGCCTGGATCTCCGCCAGCTCCCGGAGGTTGGCCTGGAGCTGGTCCCGGCTGTCCCGCATGGTTTTCAGACTGTCCTGAATGGTGGTAAGGGCCTGGGTCACGGCGTCCCGGACGGCGGATTCCTCAGCGCTGCGGATGGCGGCCTTGGCGCTGTTGACCTGGCCCCGTGCGGAGGACAGCTGCCCTGCCGCGTCGTCCAGCTGCTTCGCAATGGCGTCGGACAGCCGCCGGGACAGATCATCCAGCTTCTTTTGGCTGAGGATCACATGGAGCTGATGCTGGACCGTACCGCTGACGGTGACACTGGCCACGCCGGTGATGCCCTCCAGCTTGGGGGACAGGGTATCCGTGACAAAGTCGGACAGCTCCGTGATGTCCTTGCCGTCGTAGGACAGGGCCGCCACCTGCACCGGCAGCATGGAGGGGTTCATTTTCAGCACATAGGGATCGCCCACGGTGTCGGACCAGGAGCCCTTCAGCTGGTTGATCTTCTGCTGGATATCCACGCTGACGGTGTCCATATTCACGCCGTCTTCAAACTCCAGCACCACCATGGACACGCTGTCCATAGAGCTGGAGGTGACGTTTTTGATGCGGTCCAGGGTGGCCATGGACTGCTCCAGGGGCTTGGTGATATCGGCCTCCACGGTCTCGGGGCTGGCCCCGGGGTCGGTGGTCACCAGGATCACATAAGGGAAATCCATATTGGGCATCAGGTCGGGGGTCATCTTCAGATAGGCCACCACCCCCAATACCAGAATCGCCAGCACCGCCACGAACACGGTCAGCGGCTTTTTTACGCTGAATTTGGGCATAGTCGCATCGCTCCTTGCGCGTTATAAGTCAGTTGTTACACAACTGTAAAAAACATTTTAAAGAATTTTAACATTCTAAAGCGCCGCGCGCAAGAGGGCCGGGCAATTATTAACGAAACTGTTACAAACTCCCAATTTTTCCTTAGCCTAACGAAAGAAAAAAGGCAAAAATGCCCCGGAACCCAGCAGGTTCCGGGGAAAGGGTCAGAAGTCCATGGCCAGGCGCTGGGCCTCGTCGGAGTCCAGCAGGCGGAGGCAACCGGAGGACACCTGGTACACCCGGCGGCACAGGGAGATCACCGTGGGCCGGTGGGTGGTGACGATGCAGGTCTTGTGGGGGTAGCGGGCTGCCAGATTCCGCAGGATGGTGCGCTCGGTGGCCACATCCAGTGCGCTGGTGGCCTCGTCCAGCAGCAGCACCGGGGCGTCCCGCAGCAGGGCCCGGGCAATGGCGATGCGCTGGGCCTGCCCCTCGGACAGGCCGTGGCCGTGCTCCCCCACGGAGGCGTCCAGCCCGCCGTCCATGGCGGAGACAAAGTCCCAGGCACAGGCGGCCTCCAGCGCCGCCCGCAGCTGGGCGTCGGAGGCGTCGGGCTTCACCATCCGCAGATTGTCGGCGATGGTGCCGGAGAGGAGGGTGTTGCCCTGGGGCACATAGGAGAAATAGCGGCGGAGTCCGGCGTTCACCTCCACCTGCCGCCCGTCGGCGGCCTGGAGGTAAGCGCGGCCCTCCGCCGGGCGGATCAGGCCCAGCAGCAGGCGGATCATGGTGGTCTTGCCGCCGCCGGAAGGGCCCACCAGAGCCACGGTCTCCCCGGGAGCGGCCCGGAAATCGGCATGGGTCAGCACCGGCTGATGGGGAACATAGGCGTAGCCCGCGTCCTCCACGGCCACGGTGAAGCCCTGGGAGGCCAGGCTGTCCAGTCCGTCGTCCGGCAGCACCGGCTCCGGCTCCAGGGCGTACAGGTCCCGGATACGGCGGGCGGACACCGACGCGCTGAGGAACGACGGCACCGTCCGCACCAGAGCGTTGAAGGCGGAGCTGAGCTTGGCCCCCTGGGACAGGAACAGCGTCATGGTGCCGTAGAGAATTTTGCCGGACCACAGCAGATACAGGCAGTAGCCGAAGGCCGCCATCTGGACGGCGGAGCCCAGAAGAGACAGGAGAATCTCCGTGCGGATGCTGAACAGATTATAATCCAGGCTGGCCCGGCGGAACTCCTCCTGCCGGCGGCGGAAGCCCCGGCCATAGCGGCCGGTGATGCCGAAGCCCTTGATGGCGTCCAGATTGTGCAGCGTCTCCGTCTCGTAGGACATCAGGCGGCTGCCCACCTGGCGGACCTCCTGCTGGTGGGTGCGCATGCCCCGGATCAGGCGGCGGGACGTCAGCAGCAGGAAGGGGGCGCTGGCCAGGGCCAACAGGGCCATGACCCAGTCATAGTGCAGGATCACCGCCAGGGTGGCGGCGAAGGTGTACGCCGTGACGATCAGGTCCGGCAGCCAGCGGATGGCGCTGGAGGATACGGAGCCCACGTCGGTGGACAGGCGGCTGAGCAGGTCGCCGCTGGCAAACGCGTTCAGGGACCGCCAGTCGGCCCCCAGCAGGCGGTCGAACACCTGGGCCTGGATATCGTTGTTCACCCGGAGGGAGATTTTCGTGGAAATGCGGGAGGTGACGCTGCGCAGCAGCAGACCCACCAGGGCCGAAGCCACCATCACGGTGACGATGAACCACAGGTGGTCGCTGTCGTAGCCGGTGATGATGTCGATGGAGTATTTGCTGGCCACGGCAGACACCAGGCCCAGGGTGGAGCTGGCCACGCCCAGGATGGTATAGAACCACACCGCCCGCCGGTAGCGCTTGGTATAGCCCCAGATCCACTTCCAGTCGGCCCAGATCTCGGAAAACGTGCCGTCCCGCCAGCTGCTGACCAGGGTCCCCAGAGACTCCGAGCCCATGGGCTGCCGATTGTCCTCCTGCCGCATATCCCGCACCTCCTATGAAAAAACTCAACACTTTATTATAGCATTGTCCGCCGGAGAAGTCAAACCAAGCGTCAGATTGGGCGAATTTGACGGAATGTGAGCGGCAAAATAGATGGATAAACGACACTGTGTCGCCAAACGGAAAATTGCGCTTGCACATTGGACGAAAATGTGGTAAAATGACAAAAAAGCGAGGGAGGCGACGCCATATGAGGCGAGGAACCGGGAAGAAAATCGGGAAAATCGTCCTGCTGGTGGTGCTGCTGGCCATGGTGGGCGTGATCGTGTACGCCGTCATGGTCTGTCCGGTGAATCCCACCCGGATGAAACCGGCGAAAAGCTATGAGCAGCTGCGGGACACGGTGGAAAAGAAAACGGATATCCGGGTCCCCGGGGAAAACCTGCTGCCGTGGACGGTGACGGAGCGTCAGCTCCGGATGGACGGCCCCTCCCGGCTGGCCAAGGTCAGCGGCTTTGCCATATCCGGCACCATGGAGCGCGGCGGTGTTACCTTCAACGCAGAGGTCTCCGTGGGAGTCATCGGCGTCGTGGGCGATCTGCCGCCCTGCTGGGACAGCTATCGCTATGTACCCATTTACCTGTTCCAGGACCGGGGGTTTTACATGACCCAGCTTTACATAGACGGGAATGAATACATCATCCAGGTGATGTATCCGGAGAGCACGACCCTGTCGGAGGAGGACGCGGCGTATGTGGAGGACGCGCTGCGGACGGCGTGCCACACGGTGGTGGATCTGTATCAGTAACAGAAAAGGAGACGTGCCATGAAGCGAGGAACCGGGAAGAAAATTATTCTGCTGGCGGTGCTGCTGGCTCTTGTGGGCGGCATCGTGTATACCGTGCTGACCTGGCCGATATATCCCCAGCCCCGGAAAAACGTGGATAGCTACGCGCAGCTGCGGCAGGATATGGAAAAGACGGGTGTGCTGGTCCCTCCGGAGAACGTCCTGCCATGGGTGGAAACATTCTACAGTCAAGAGCTGGATGGCCGGGACCGGCTGAGTAAGCCTATGGCTTTTCTGATGTCGGGGACCGTGGAATACGGCGGTGCGTCATACTGGACGGAGCTCTACGGGTCTCGGGAATGGAACTACGACCGGAGCATGGAGGTCCCGCTGCGGGAGAATTATCGGATGACGCCCATTTACCGGGACGCATCGGACAATTCGATGCTGTATTTCTTGAGCATTGACGGCCATATATACACCGTCCAGGTGTACGCCGACGGGAAGATGCCCCAGGATGCCGTGGACTATTTCGACGGTCTCCTGCTGGAGGCGTGCCACACGGTGGTGGATCTGTATCAGTGATGGGGGGATTGCTGTAATGAAACGTAAAAACGGGAAAAAGGTCCGGAAAATCGTCCTGTTGGTGATTCTGGCCGTTGTGGCAGGAGTCGTCCTATACGACCTGGTGTTTTGCTGGCCGGTGCACCCGTCCTTGCAGAAGCCGGCGGAGAGCTATGAGCAGCTGAGCCAGACGGCGAAAAAGCTGGGGGTCCTGGCTCCGCCGGAGGATATCCTGCCCTGGAAGCAGGAGGAGTACAGCATCTATCTGTCCAGCACCGGGCGCTTCGCCCGGCCCACCGGCTGGGATATGGCCGGGAAAGTTATCTATGACGGGACCACATACCCGGTGTATATCCTGGCGCTGCGAAATACGGAGAAGCGCCAGGAATATCCGCCGCTGAGAGAGAATTACAAGCATGTGCCCATTTACCGGGAATGCAGTGAGGATGGGCTGCGGCTGTTTTTTGTGATCGACGGCCACAGCTATACCTACAGCATGGGGATGATGGCCCCGCCGGAGGAGACGATTCCCCAGGATGCCGTGGACTATTTCGACGGTCTCCTGCTGGAGGCGTGCCACACGGTGGTGGATCTGTATCAGTAACAGCCAATAAGAGAAAATGCGCCCCGGCCGGGGCGCATTTTTTCACAAGTGTTGCATATAGCACAGATTTTTTGCCATAAAAAGGATATAATATAATCGAGATTTTAGGAGAAAGAAGGTATCCTTATGTTCTGCACGAGAAAGGTCAATGACGATTATACCTGGGTGGGGGCCGACGGACGCCGCCTGGCTATGTTTGAGGGGGTCTATGACGTGCCCCGGGGCGTATCCTTCAACAGCTATCTGCTGACCGACGGGAAAACGGCGCTGTTTGACACCGCCGATGCCTCCGTGTGCCGGGTATTTCTGGAAAACGTGGCCCACGGGCTCAATGGCCGGGCCCTGGATTACCTGGTGGTGCAGCACATGGAGCCGGACCACGCCGCCGATATCCGGGACCTGCTGGTGCGGCACCCGGAGACCACCGTGGTGTGCTCCGCCGCCGCCAAGAATATGCTGGCCCAGTTCTTCGGCCCCGGGTACGAGGGGCGCATCAGCGTGGTGAAGGAGGGGGACACCCTCTGCACCGGGCGGCACACCCTGCACTTTGTGGCCGCGCCTATGGTCCACTGGCCGGAGGTGCTGATGACCTATGACGAGACGGACAAGCTGCTGCTGACGGCGGACGCCTTCGGCACCTTCGGCGCCCTGAACGGCGCGCTGTTCGCCGACGAGGTGGACTTCCATCGGGACTATCTGGACGAGGCCCGGCGGTATTACACCAATATTGTGGGCAAGTACGGCGCACAGGTCCAGGCGGTGCTGAAAAAGGCCGGGGGACTGGACATTCAGATGCTGCTGCCCCTGCACGGCTTCGTGTGGCGGCAGGACCTGGGGTACATCCTGGGCAAATACGACCTGTGGAGCCGGTATGAGCCGGAGGAGCGGGGCGTGGTCATCGCCTATGCGTCGGTGTACGGCGGGACGGAGAATGCCGCCAACATCCTGGCCTGCCGTCTGCGGGAGCAGGGGGTGCAGGTGGCCATGTACGACACCTCCGTTACCCCGGCGTCCTATATTCTGGCGGCGGCGTTCCGGTTCAGCCATGTGGTGCTGGCCGCGCCCACCTATAACGCCGGTGTGTTCGTCACCATGGAGAACCTGCTGCACGATCTGACTGCCCATACGCTGAAGAATCGCCGGGTGGCGTATATCGAGAACGGGTCCTGGGCTCCCACCAGTGCCCGGGGCATGCAGAAGCTCCTGGAGCCTCTGAAATGGGAGCAGGCCGCAGATACCGTGACCCTGCGTTCCGCCCTGCGCCAGGGCCAGCAGGAGGAGCTGGAGCGCATGGCCATGCAGCTGGCGGACAGTGTAAACGCATAGTATATCGCAGAAGGATATCGTATTATGTAAAAATCGCGGGCTAAGGCCCGCGATTTTTTCGTCAGGAGATCCTTTCCAGGCGCTCCTGGCGGTCCATATCCCGCAGGACGCCCAGCACCAGCGGCACCGTCAGGGCGAAGGCGCACACATCGGACAACGACTGGGCCAGCTGTACCCCCAGCTCTCCCAGCACATGGGGCAGGATCAGCACCGCCGGAACGAAGAACAGTCCCTGCCGGGCCACCGCCAGCAGTGACGCCTGCCACACCTTGTTGATGGTCTGGGTCAGCATGCTGGAGATGGCGATGACCCCGCACAGAGGGAACACCGCGCACTGACAGCGCAGAGCCCGGGCCCCGAAGGCGATAACCTCCGGGTCGTTGCGGAACACCGCCACGATTTGGGGCGCGAAGATCATCCCCAGCACCGACGCCGCCGCCAGAAACACCGTGGCCCACTTGACGCAAAAGCGGAAGGCGTCCTTCACCCGGCCATACAGCCCCGCGCCGTAGTTGAAGCCGCACACCGGCTGAAATCCCTGGCCGAAGCCGATCAGCGCCGACTGGGCCAGCTGCATGGCACGGGTCACCACGCTCATGGCGGCAATGGCCGCGTCGCCGTACAGGCCCGCGCTGCGGTTGAGGCAGATGGTGGCGATGCTGGCCAGCCCTTGGCGGCACAGGGACGGCACGCCGCCCTTGCAGATCTCCACCAGCAGGTCCCGGCGGATGCACACGTTCCGCAGGCGGATGCGCAGGTTGCCGCCCCGGGAGCAGCCCAGAAGCAGCATGCAGAACGACGCCAGCTGGCTGAGAATGGTGGCCAGGGCCGCCCCGGCCACGCCCATATCCAATACGAAGATCAGCAGCGGATCCAGCCCCACGTTCAGCACCGCTCCGGCAGCGATGCCCACCATGCCGTAGGCGGCGCTGCCCTGAAAGCGCAGCTGGTTATTCAGCACGAAGGATGCCGTCATATACGGGGCCCCCAGCAGGATGATCCGCAGATAGCTGCGGGCATAGGGCAGGATGGTATCCGTGGAGCCCAGCAGCCGGGCCAGAGGCGTGAGAAAGATCTGGCCCAGCGCCAGAATGACGCACCCCGCCAGAAACGCCAGGGTCACGCCGGTGGCGGCCATTTTCCCGGCATCGCCGGATTCATGGCGGCCCAGCTGGCGGGAGATGTAGTTGCCGGACCCGTGGCCGAAGAAAAAGCCCACCGCCTGGATCACCGCCATCAGGGAGAACACCACCCCCACCGCGCCGGTGGCGCTGTTACTGTGGAGCTGGCCCACGAAATAGGTATCCACCATGTTATAGCAGGCCGTCACCATCATGCTGATGATGGTGGGCGCCGCCATTTTGCACACCAGATGGCCCACCGGCTGGCCGGTGAGCTCCTGAAATTTTGCTTCCTGCTTGTCGTTCATGTGATTCCTCTCCGGTCATGATAATAGGCAGGGCAAGCCCCGGCGCAGCGGCGCCGGGGCTTGGGGATTGCTTGAAATTCCGATCACTCCACCACGGGCAGGGACTTCACCACGGCGGCGCAGCGGGGGCACAGGGTATCGTGACCCTCCACGGTGCCCACGCTGGAGAGCACCTTCCAGCAGCGGGCGCACTTGACGCCCCGGGCGGGAGCCACGGTGACGGTCAGCTCGTTGCCCACGGTGACCCGTACCTGGGACACGATCAGCAGATCCGCCAGGGTATCCGCGTCCATGTCCGCCAGGAAGGCGTCCTCGGCGGGAACGGTGACATCCACCTCCGCCTCCAGGCTCTTGCCGATGGTCTTGTCGGCCCGGGCCTGCTCCAGCGCACCGTTGACGGCGGTGCGGATGGCGGCGATCCTTGCCCAGCGGACCATGGCGTCCTCCGGCAGAGCATAGCCCTCATAGGGCTGCACCATGCAGTTGAACAGGACGCTGCGGCTGTCGTCGGCACTGCGGTGGGGCATAGCCAGCCAGATCTCCTCGCAGGTGAAGGCCAGGATGGGGGCAAACATCCGGGTCATGGCGTCCAGGATCAGGAACAGGGCGGTCTGGGCGCTGCGGCGGCTGGCGCTGTGCTCGCCGTCGCAGTACAGGCGGTCCTTGATGATGTCGAAATAGAAGGAGCTCAGGTCCACCACGCAGAAATCGTTGATGGCGTGGGACACGGCGTGGAACTCGTAGGCATCGTAGCTGTCGAACACCCGGCGGATCAGGCTGTTGAGCCGGGTAACGGCCCAGCGGTCCAGCTCCTGCATCCGGGCGGGGGCCACCAGCTCCGTCTCCGGATCGAAGCCCGTCAGGTTATCCAGGCAGAACTTGGCCGTGTTGCGGAACTTCAGATAGTTCTGGGACAGCTGCTTGAAGATGTCGTCGGAGCAGCGGACGTCCACGTGATAGTCGGAGGAGCCGGCCCACAGGCGCAGCAGGTCCGCGCCGTACTTGTTGAAGATCTCGGCGGGGTCCATGCCGTTGCCCAGGGACTTGTGCATGGCGCGGCCCTGACCGTCCACGGTCCAGCCGTGGGTCAGGCACTCCTTGAAGGGGGCCCCCCGCTCCAGCGCGCCCACGGCCACCAGCAGGGAGCTCTGGAACCAGCCGCGATACTGGTCCAGGCCCTCGATATACATGGTGGCGGGCCAGAAGCCCTGGGTGCGCTCCATAGAGGCATAGTGGGTGGAGCCGGAATCGAACCAGCCGTCCAGGGTGTCGCTCTCCTTCTCGAAGCCTGCGGCCTTGCCGCAGTGGGGGCAGGTGAAGCCCTCCGGCAGCATGTCCTCCGCCTCCATCTCGAACCAGGCGTTGGAGCCCTTCTTTTCAAAGAAGCCCGCGATGGCGTCGATGGTCTCGTCGGTGCAGATGGGCTTGCCGCAGTCCTTGCAGTAGAATACCGGGATAGGCAGGCCCCAGCGGCGCTGGCGGCTGATGCACCAGTCGGTGCGCTCCAGGACCATGGAGCGCAGGCGGTCCTTGCCCCAGGAGGGCACCCAGCGCACGTCCTCGCAGGCGGCGATGGCGTCATCCTTGAAGGACTCCACGGAGCAGAACCACTGGGGAGTGGCGCGGAAGATGATGGGCTTCTTGCAGCGCCAGCAGTGGGGATAGCTGTGGACGATCTCCTGGCTGGCAAACAGGGACCCGGCGTCCTTCATATCCTGGAGGATCACGGGGTTAGATTCCTCGGTCTTCATGCCGGCGTACTTGCCGGCATAGTCGGTGTGGCGGCCCTGGTCGTCCACGGGCACCACCATGTCCATGCCGTAGCGCAGGCAGGTCTGATAGTCGTCGGCGCCGAAGCCGGGGGCGGTGTGGACGCAGCCGGTACCGGAGTCCATGGTGACATAGTCCGCCAGCACCAGGCGGCTGGTCTTGGGCAGGAAGGGATGGCTGGCCAGCATGTTCTCGAAGAAGGCACCGGGGTGGGTCTCCACGATCTCATAGCGGTCGAAGCCGCCGATGCCCATGACCTTCTCCGTCAGGGCCTCCGCCATGATATACAGCTCGTCGCGGCCCTCCGGCTTGACGACGGCGTAGCTCTCCGCCGGGTTCAGGGCAATGGCCAGGTTGCCGGGCAGGGTCCAGATGGTGGTGGTCCAGATGACAAAGCTGAGCTTGCTCTTGTCCAGGTGGGGGAGCTTGCCCAGGTCGTCGTGCATGGGGAACTTCACATACACCGTGGTGCAGGGGTCGTCCTGATACTCGATCTCCGCCTCGGCCAGGGCGGTCTCGTCGTGGGGGCACCAGTACACGGGCTTGAGGCCCTTGTAGATGTGGCCGTTTTTGTACATCTTGCCGAACACCCGGACCTCCCGGGCCTCAAAGCCCGGGTCCATGGTCTTGTAGGGGTGGTCCCAGTCGGCCACCACGCCCATGCGCTTGAAGCCCTCCCGCTGCACGTCGATATAGTGGTCGGCGAACTCGTGGCAGGCGGTGCGGAAATCCGCCACGCTCATGGCCTTGTGGTTGAGCTTGTTCTGCTTGATGATGGCGGACTCAATGGGCATGCCGTGGTTGTCCCAGCCGGGGATATAGGGGGTGTAGTACCCGCGCATGGCATAGCTGCGGTTGATGAAGTCCTTCAGGGCCTTGTTCAGGGCGTGGCCCATGTGCAGGGCGCCGTTGGAGAAGGGAGGGCCGTCGTGGAGGGAGAACAGGGGCTTGCCCTCGTTCTTCTTCAGCAGCTCGTTGTAAAGGTCCAGCTGCTCCCAATAGCGCAGCATCTCCGGCTCCCGCTTGGGCAGGCCCGCCCGCATGGGAAAGCCGGATTTCGGCATATTCAGCGTCTTTTTGTACTCCATGTGTTACCTCCGTATACGAAAATTGTATTTGAAAACCAATAAAAAAGCGGCCCTTGTCTCTGTAAGAGACAAAGGCCGTGAAAAACCTCTGCGGTACCACTCTTATTGCCGCGAAAACGCGGCCGCTCCGCCCCACCATCCGTGGGCGAGGGATGATAACGGCCCTCCGCCGTCCGCACCTAATCCGGGTATGCCGTTTCAGCCGGATGCTCCGGGGTGATATTCGCCGCTTCACCCGTGACCGCCTTGCACCGAAACGGCGGCTCTCTTGGCATCGGGAAGGAGCGCTACTGGTCCCCATCACTGCATTTGCACTGGATCACCACATAATATAGCCACTTTTCCCGGTTTTGTCAACGGGAAAATAGGGAAAATTCACTTTTTCCGCACGGAGCGAAAAAAATCCGACAGAACCCGGGCGCATTCGGCCTCCAGCACGCCGCCCACCAGGGCGGGAGGGTGAGGGAAATCCTCCATAAACAGATTCATGACCCCGCCGCAGGCGCCCATCTCCCGGTCCCGGGCCCCAAAGTACACCCGGCTGACTCGTGCGTTGAGAATGGCCCCGGCACACATGGGGCAGGGCTCCAGAGTCACATACAGCGTGCAGCCGTCCAGCCGCCAGGTGCCCAGGGTCCGGTTGGCTTCGGCCATGGCCTCCATTTCCGCGTGGGACCAGGCGGCCTGGCGCTCCTCCCGCCGGTTGCGGCCCCGGCCCACCACCGCCCCGTCCCGGACGATGACGCAGCCCACCGGCACCTCCCCGGCGGCGGCGGCCTCCCGGGCCAGGTCCAGCGCCTGGCGCATGTATTCCTCGTGCATTTCGCGCACCTCCCCGGAAAAATGTTCCTGTCCCCTGATTAAAGCCTGTCATATCTGTCCAAAATAACCGTACAATAGCCATCAGGAGGTATCGCCATGAAAAACAAGGACACGGCCTCCCCCACCCTGGGGGACCTGCGGCAGGAGCTGTATCAGACCAACCAAGCCCTGCGCAACGCCTATGATAAGTTCAATTACGTCACCGCCCCGGAGCTGGTAGAGGCCAGCATTTATGAGATCAACGCCCTGAAGGCCCGCAGCGACTATCTGCTGCGGTGCATCAAGGCCCAGCTGGGGGAGGGCCCCTGCGTGGCGGCGTCCTCCGTGAAGGGAGGGACTGTGTGTCCGTCTTAGAAAAAGCCGCCCTGGGCGTGGGGGCGCTGTTTATCCTGCTGGGGGTGCTGCGTCTGACGAAAAGCCCCCTGAAAACGGTATTCCGGGTAGCGGGCAACGCGGCCCTGGGCTTTGGCGCCCTGTGGCTCCTGGGCCGCACCGTTCCCGGGCTGCACCTGGGCCTGAACGTGTTCAACGCCCTGGTGATCGGGGTGCTGGGCCTTCCCGGCTTCGGCCTGCTGCTTCTGCTGCAGTGGGTGCTTACATAGGGGCATCCTGCGGGGCGGACAGAATTGTCCGCCCCCTATACGGCCACGCTTTCCCGTTTTTTGTTGCATCTTGCCACATCGTATGTTATAATGCCCATGGCGTTGCACGAACGGCAGGCGGTTGGCCACACCACCCGAAAGGGGGTGAGGCAATGCGTATTACCTTACATATCGGACCCTATACGGTCACGATTATCGTAAAGAGACGCGAAAACCGCCACCCTGGCCGGTGACGGTTTTCTTTGTAAAACCCTAACTTAGTCGGGCCAACCGCTTGTCGCAGCGCCCTTTCCATGTCCATTATAGGTCATGCACACGATTTTGTCAAGCTCTCGGATGCTCTATAGGGGCCGACGACTTTGCCGGCCCTATCTCTTCGGGCTATCGCATGTCGAAAGCGCAATATCCTGTGCTAAAAATGCAATTTCTCGTTGATTTTCCGCATGCGGGCCGGGTCCATCTTACACACCCGGCGGTCGAAGGTCACCAGGCCGTTGACCTCGTCCTCCACGTCGGACAGCTGGGTATACACCGCCGCCGACAGTCCCTGGGCCTGGATCAGGGGCAAAACCTCCGTTTCATACAGCTTTTCCACCGCGTCCATCCAGGCTGCCGCATCGTCATACATGCGGTAGCCGAATTTTTTGTCCGTCGCCAGGTGACCCGGGCACTGCAGGCTGTAGCCCCCGAACTCCGTCAGGGCCAGCACCCGCCGCCCGTCGTTTTTCAGGCGCACGGGCCGATAATATACGTGGCGGCTTTTCAGGTCGCCGCCGCCCTGGTCGTGCCAGCCGGAGGCATGGTCGATGGGCCGGGTGGGGTCCATGGCCCGCAGCCGGTCCGCGACCTCCAGGGCGCTGAACTGGCCCCAGCCCTCGTTGAAGGGCACCCACAGGCCCAGGGACACACAGTTATACAGCAGGTCCACCGTGTCGGCCATGTCCCGGAGGAACTGCTGCCGTCCAGGCTCCCCGGCCCGGCCCAGCCGGGCCGACGGCGCATCATGCAGGTGCAGGCCCAGAAAGGGCAGCACCTGCATGGTCAGGGTCCGCCATCCCTCGAAGCAGGATACCATGTCCTGCCAAACGATCATCCCCATCCGGTCGCAGTGATAGTACCACCGCAGGGGCTCGATCTTGATGTGCTTGCGCAGCATGGAAAAGCCCATATCCCGGGCGGTCTGAATATCCCATACCATGGCCTCGTCGGCAGGCGGGGTGTACAGCCCGTCGGACCAGTAGCCCTGGTCCAGCAGCCCCGACTGGAAGCAGGGCCGGTGGTTCAGGGCCAGCACCCGGCGGCCCCGGTGTTCCATAACGGAGAACTGCCGCATGCCGAAATAGCTCTCTACCCGGTCGCCGGAGGGCAGAGTCACCTCCAGGTCGTACAGATACGGATTCTCCGGGCTCCAGGGACGGAAGTACTCCGCCGGAATGGGGCACACGCCCTCTCCCCGCTCATCGGCCCAGCTGCGGGCAACGACCCGCCCGCCGCACAGCACCGTGACCCGGGCTCCTGCCGGGTCCTCCGCCCGGACGGCGTACCGCAGGCATTTCCCGTCAAAGTCCGGGGTCAGGCGCAGGGAACGGACGTAGTTGTCCGCTGTACTCTCCAGCCACACCGTCTGCCAGATGCCGGATTGGGCGGTGTACCAGATGCCGCCCCGGTCCGTGCGCTGCTTGCCGAAGGCGTGGACACCGCCCTCCGGGTCGTCGGTGACGGCCACAGTCAGCCGGTTTTCCCCGGGGACCAGGGCGCCGGTAATGTCCAGGGTGAAGGGCAGATAGCCCCCCTCATGGCCGCCCACAGGCCGGTCGTTCACCAGCACCCGGCAGCACTGGTCCACCGCACCGAAGTGTAGCCGCACCCGGTCCCGGCGGAAGCCCTCCGGCAGGGTGAACGTCCGCTCATACCACAGCGTTTCCCCGCTTTGCAGCCGGAAATCGCAGCCGGACAGCAGACTCTCCGGCGAAAAGGGCACCAATATTTTTCCGCTGCGGCGGCGGGAGTATTCGTCCCCGTCCTCCACGGTGTAATCCCACAGGCCGTTGAGACAGAGATAGCTGTCCCGCCGCAGCTGGGGCCGGGGATACTCCGGCAGAGGGCAGGTCCTGTCGAGCTGCTCTCCCCAGGGGGTATAAAGCGCCGTCATTTCGCAGCCTCCTTCCGCTTCAGCAGCGCCGCCGGGATCGCCAGCAGCACCAGGGCGGCGGCAGCCGCCAGGAAAATTTCCGCTGTGGGCACCTGCTTTACGGTGCCCAGATCCTCGTAGGTCATGCCGGTGCCCCGGATCACCGCCGCGCCGATATACGGCCCCGTGACCATGGGCAGCAGCACCTGGAATACGATGCGGATGCCCTGGAACAGGCCGGCCTTTCCGGCGGGGGTATAGTCCCGGATGAGCCCATTGCAGCAGGCAGAGATCACCATGCCGCCGCCCAGCATCACGATGCCCGCCGCCAGCACGAACCACTGGCTCCGGGCAAAGTACATCAGCACCAGCCCCGCAAAGCCCACGATCCCCGCCGGGATCAGACAGCGGAGCTTCCCGAAGCGGTCGATGGGCCGCCCGGCCAGCACCGACAGCACGGAGCTGACGATCAGTACCCCCGCCAGCAGAAGGGTATAGTCCGTGATGCCCAGGAACCTCTGGATATAGATAATGAGGTAGGGCATATACACCTGCTGGCTCATGCAGTATACGCCCAGCGCCGCCAGGGACAGATACAGCCGCGGATTGTCCCGGATAACGGCGGGACGGAAGCCGTACAGAATGTTGGCAAAATAGCTGCCCTGGCCCCGGGGCAGGTCCGGCTCCCGGATGAAGAAGCAGCCCAGCACGCCGCCCAGGCAGGTGATGCCGCCCACGATCAGGAAAAACAGCCGCCAGTTCCCGGCCTGGGTCAGGCCGTCCAGAGCCCCGAACACCACCAGCATGGCCACCAGCGGCATAATGGCCAGCACCGTCTCCACCCGGCCCCGGTTTTCCGGCACGGTGACGTCCGTGACCCAGGCGTTGAAGGCGGCGTCGTTGGCGGTGGAGCCGAAGAAGGTCATGACGCAGTCCAGCACCACCACCAGCACCGCCGCGCTGTGGGCGGCAGCGGCCACGGGGCTGCTTTTGATCAGGGCAAAGGCCCCGATGCTGACGCCCCACAGCAGATAACCCGCCACGATAAAAGCCTTCCGCCGCCCCAGCCGGTCGCTGAGGGCCCCCATCACCAGGGTGGTGACGGTGGCGGTGACGGCGCTCCAGGCCACCATGGCCGCGATCATGGACGTGTCCCCGGAGATGGTGTTGTACAGGAACACATTAAAGTACATGTTCTCAATGACCCAGGCGATCTGACCCACCAGACCGAAGGTCAGCAGCGCCGCCCAGGTGCGGCCGCCCAGCTTTGCTTTCATATCACCGCTCCTCCTCGTGAAGATTCCACCCGTACAGGGGATACCGCTGGAGACTGCCGAACAGCTTCTGCTTGATATCCGGATACCGGCCCTCCAGCCCGGCGATGAGCTCCTTCACCTCCTGACGGCGGCTGTGGCCGTTGGCGGGGCAGGGATTGTGCACCACCGGCAGCCGGAGCCGCTGAGCCGCCCGGCGGATGTCCTCCTCCCGGCAGTACAGCAGGGGGCGGATCTGGGTAATGCCGGTGCGGTCCAGGTAGGTCACCGGCTGGAAGCAGCCGATGCGCCCCTCGAACAGCAGGTTCATCAGCAGCGTCTCGATGGCGTCGTCATAGTGATGGCCCAGGGCGATCTTCCGGATGCCCAGGTCCGTAAGGGCCGTGTTCAGGCTGCCCCGCCGCAGCTTGGCGCACAGGGAGCAGGGGTTCTTCTCCTTCCGCTCATTGAACACAATGTCGTATACCGGCACCTGGATGCGGGTATAGGGCACGTCCAGCTGCCGGCACAGGTCCGCCACGGCGTCGAAGCACATACCCGGGGTGCCGGTCTCCAGGGTGATGGCGTGAACGGTGAAGGGAATGGGATAAAAGGCCCGCAGCCGGGCCAGCGCGGTCAGCGTCACCAGGCTGTCCTTGCCGCCGGATACGCCCACGGCCACCGTGTCCCCCGCGTCGATCATGCGGTAATCCTCCACGCACCGGCGCACCTGTCCCAAAAGCTTCTGCATGTGACATCCCTCCCAGGGTCGGAAAATAAAATTGCCATTTGAGAAAATAAGAGCTATTCAGAGAAAACAAGAGAAAATGCCAGATGTTTTTATCATAAATTAAAATGCTGTTGACAATCTCCCCGGGATATGCTATAAATATCCTTGCGCGTTCGGCGCGTTTCTCTCCCTCATCATAGCAAGGGAGCCTGAAAAAGTAAAGCAATACATTCTATAAATTGGAGGAAAAACACCATGTCCACTTATATGGCAAACAAGGCCACCATTGAGCGCAAGTGGTACGTCGTTGATGCCGCCGGCAAGCCCCTGGGCAAGACCGCCGTCATCGTGGCCGACCTGCTGCGCGGCAAGGGCAAGCCCACCTACACCCCCCATGCCGACTGCGGCGATAACGTCATCGTCATCAACGCCGGCAAGGCCACTCTGTCCGGCAACAAGATGGAGCAGAAGTATTACCGCACCCACTCCGGCTGGATCGGCGGCCTGAAGGAGACCAAGTATCGCCTGCTGATGCAGGACAAGCCTGAGCTGGCCATGCGCGTGGCCGTCCGCGGTATGATGCCCCGCAACACCGTTACCAAGGATTCCCTGAAGCGCCTGCACATCTATGCCGGTGAGCAGCACATCCACGAGGCTCAGAAGCCCGAGCTGGTCAAGTAAGGAGGAAAAGAAACATGTATCAGTCCAAGAATCCCTATCTGTACGGCACCGGCCGTCGTAAGTCCTCCGTGGCCCGTGTGCACCTGTTCCCCAACGGCACCGGCTCCATCACCATCAACGGCCGCGACATCGACGATTACTTCGGTCTGGAGACCCTGAAGATGGTGGTCCGTCAGCCCCTGAACGCCACCGATACCCTGGGCAAGGTGGACATCGTTGCCACCGTCGAGGGCGGCGGCGTTTCCGGCCAGGCCGGCGCTCTGCGCCATGGCATCAGCCGCGCCCTGCTGCTGGTGAACCCCGAGTTCCGTCCCATTCTGAGGAAGGCCGGCTTCCTGACCCGCGATCCTCGTATGAAGGAGCGCAAGAAATACGGTCTCAAGGCAGCTCGTCGCGCGCCTCAGTTCAGCAAGAGATAATCTGCTGTTCAAACCGTATCAAAATGGTTCAAAAAGCCCGGAAAATCAAGGTTTTCCGGGCTTTTACTATATCTAAACGGGCTGATATGGTTTGACCAAATTTGGCAAAACGAGAGTCGTTTTCACCCAATTTTTAGTGGTTAAATATAGGACAACCGGCAAAAATGGGGGTAAAAAAGGGGTTAGTGGTTAAATTATAGGACAACCGAGAGCCGATTTTTGGGGTGTTTTTCGTCCCTCTTTCCTCTCGTTTTTGGTTGTGGCAGTTTGGCACAGTCTGACCTAATTTGAATAATTGAATATGAATTTGATGTAGCACGCAGTATAAATGACTGGGTGCTTTTTTCATTTCAGGAACTCGTATTCCGGCGATAGAAAGAGCCGTCACTTCACTGTTAATTTTGAAGTGGCGGCTTTTTCTATTTCCAGAAGCAACAGCAACAATCAGAAATGAGGTGAAGTCAATGAACACGCAAATCATGGCCATCGCCAACCAGAAAGGCGGTGTTGGCAAGACAACAACCTGTGCCAACTTGGGAATCGGGCTGGCACAGGCCGGGAAGAAAGTCCTGCTGATCGACGGAGATCCGCAAGGGAGCCTAACCATCAGCCTGGGCAATCCCCAGCCGGACAAGCTGCCCTTTACGCTGTCAGACGCAATGGAGCGTATCCTGATGGATGAGCCTCTCCGTCCCGGCGAGGGTATCCTGCACCACTCAGAGGGCGTAGACCTGATGCCTGCGGACATCCAGTTATCCGGTATGGAGGTATCTCTGGTAAATGCCATGAGCCGTGAGACTATCTTGCGGCAATATTTGGACACGCTGAAGGGGCAATATTCCCATATCCTCATCGACTGTCAGCCTTCCCTGGGGATGCTCACAGTCAATGCGCTGGCCGCTGCAAACAGGATTATCATTCCTGTTCAGGCGGAGTATCTGCCCGCCAAAGGGTTGGAACAGCTGCTCTCCACGGTAAACAAGGTAAAGCGGCAGATTAACCCCAAGCTCCAGATAGACGGTATCCTGCTGACGATGGTGGACAGTCGAACCAACTTTGCCAAAGAGATCTCCGCTCTCCTGCGGGAGACCTATGGCAGCAAGATCAAAGTATTCGGCACAGAGATCCCCC
>OFML01000164.1_pt1 | contig 68938 bp, 70 predicted proteins | sample 1541831 | NCBI WGS metagenome assembly OFML01 (sample SAMN04209237, study PRJEB22552) | human gut metagenome | biome: gut; material: feces | host: Homo sapiens | place: USA: Oklahoma | reverse complement strand
GTAATCCTTGATATTTGCATTTAAACTGCCACAGCAGGGACAAGGCTTAATTTTTTTGGTTAAAGTGACATTAATAAAAACATTATTATCAGTTCTTACAATGTTTAAATCTTGAATATCATCAGGTTGTAAACCCAGCAAATTTATAGTATCATAATTCATGAGTTAAAACTCTCCTTTCATATATGGTTGTTTCTGCAAAAACATCATATCATGAAAGGATTTTTTTATATAAAGGATACCCCTTTAAAATTTAGAGATAAAAAAAAGGGAGACCCCTCGGAATTGTAGACCAAGGGATTGACCCCACACTAAATTAAATTTCTATTGATTTAAAACAACTAAATACTTTTTTTGATGATCAGAAAATAGATAAGTACTTGATAAACGAATATATAAGATATTTAAATAAAAATTATAAACCAAAAACAGTTCAAAGAAAACTTGCAAGTATGCATGTTTTTTTTGAACAGTTAGTTTTTGATGAAGAGATAGAGTATAATCCAATGAATAAAATAAGATATAAAATACAGTTAGAAAAAAAATTACCAAGAATTATTACTCAAGAACAATTATCTGTAATATTTGGAAATTTAAGAAAAAATGATTATAAATTCATAAAAAGAGATAGAGCAATTATTGAATTGTTAATATCAACAGGTATAAGAGTCTCTGAATTATGTTTATTAATGGATGAAGATATTCGTTTAAAAGATAAGTATATGATTATATACGGAAAAAATTCTAAAGAACGAATGATTTATTTAGGAGCAGATGTTTTAAAAATATTTGAAGAGTATTATCAAGAGTTTCATAAATCAATAAAGAATTGCCACTGTTTTTTTATAAATAATAATTATTCACAAATAACAGATCAATCTGTGAGAAATATTATTAATAAATATACTGGTGATTTTCACGTGACACCACATATGTTTAGGCATACATTTGCGACTATGTTGTTAGAACAAGATGTTGATATAGCTTATATTCAAAAAATATTAGGGCATAGTTCTATAACTACAACGAGTATTTACACTCATGTTTCTATGAACAAACAAAAAGATATTATGATCAATAAAAATCCACGAAATTTAATAAAATAGATATTATTTGTGTTGATAATATTATTGGTATTTGTAACTTTTGTCTATTTATGGTAAAGTATGTATGTTTAGAAAGGGGATATGAGTTATGAATAAATATCTTGAATATATAAAAACATCACTTCTAGCAAAGATAACATTAGCTTTGTTAGTCATAGTTACTTTATTGGGTATCTATTGTATGACACAAATATATATCTATTTACCAACCCAAATCTTTGTTATGGGAGTTGTGGTTTTTATAGTTATACTTGCATTATTATGGCTTACTCATTATAAAGTACCTAAAGTGAGTGTTGTTGTAGAGGTGCTTGTATGCGGCTGTTTGATAGCTGGTGTTTTTGCAACAAATAAAGTCAATACATTTACTGAAAAAGTAACCGAAACAAAAGAAGTTGAAACAGTACAGATTGTAGCCTTGAAAGATTCTAAAATTACAAAAGATCAATCATTTAATAAATTGACAATGGCTTATCTACAAGAAGATAATAATGCCTATACACGTTCTTCAGAAATCTTAAAAGACAATAAGAAAAAAGTAAAAAAAGAAAAACCATATAAGAATATGGAATTAGCATATAAGGATTTAAAAAATCATAAAGTTGATTTATTGGTTTTAACGAATTTAAGTAAGAGTGATTTATCATCAGTTGAAGAAAATTATCCTGATCAAATCAAAGTTATTTTATCTAAAGATTATGCTTTAGAAAGTGCCAAGGCCAAGAGTGTCAATATTTCTAAAGAACCATTTACAATTTATTTCCAGGGGGCTGATTTATCTTCAGGTGATAATATTAATTCCGTAGGTAGAGGCGATGTCAATATTTTATTAACTGTGAATCCCAATACTAAAAAGGTAAATATGCAAGTTATTCCAAGAGATTTATTTGTTTATATTCCTTGTAAAGATGCAAGCAGTAAATTATCTTATAGTGGATGGTGGGGAGGTATTCAATCTTCCATTGCAAGTATTGAAAAAGCTTTAGATGTTGAAATTAATTATTATGCTAAGATTAATTTTGATGGCTTAACTGATTTAGTAGATGCATTAGGTGGTGTTAAAGTATACAGTCATTATACATATAGTGCAGGTGGGTATAACTTTGTAAAAGGTTATAATGAAGTTGATGGTCCTAAGGCTTTAATGTTTGCTCGAGCAAGAAAGATGCTTCCATTAAATGAAAGATCACGTGGATATCAACAAATGGAATTAATCAAAGGTATTTTTACGAAGTTTGCACAAGAACCAACTTATAATCATGCAATGAGTGTCATTGATTCATTAGAAAATAATTTTACAACAAACCTTCCTAAAGAAGATTTTGTAAAGGCATATCAATTAGTGGTTGAACTATTACCTAAACTTCAAACAATGGAAAATCATTCTATTGAAGGTGAATATAAATGGCATCATGATGAAGTCAATTCAAACTATTTATATTATTTCTATCCAAATAAGGGAGAATTAAAAGCTGTAAAAGAAAGAATTGATAGTGTTTTAAATGGTCAGTAAGGAATGAATAAGTCATTCCTTTTTTCTTAAGAAATTATTAAGATTTATTATCTTGATATCAAATGAAAATAAGTTTATAATGCTAGACAAATAGGAAGGTGATTAAAATGAATCCTAAAGTAAAAGTAAGATTAAGAATATTAGCTATATTAACAACATTGATATGGATGATAGTTATTTTTAGATTTTCAATGGATACCGGAACGTCTTCACATGAATTAAGTGATTTGTGTGTTCGAATATTTAATAAAGCAGTCTATTCTTTCACAGGTAAAGATTTAACAATATCTATTACGCCTGAACACTATGCACTTATTGAGTTGTTTTTTAGAAAATTAGCGCATATGAGTATTTATTTTGTTTTGAGTATTAATGTCATGATTATTTTATTTACTTTCAATATAAAAATGTCATTAAAAATGTTTATTTCAGCATTATTCTGCTTTTTATATGCCTTGAGTGATGAATTTCATCAAATGTTTGTTGATGGTAGAGGAGCAAGTTTTACTGATTGTCTCATTGATACTTCAGGCGCTTTATTAGGTATTATAGCAGCACTTATTTTATATTGTATTTTATATACATTGATGACAAAATATCAAAAAAGAAAAGGGCTTATTAAAGGAGCCTATGATTAAGCTTTGAAGATGTGGTAAATGACATTTATTTCATCCTTTTGTTTTATAAGGGTATTTATCAGAAAAAGAACGTCAATGAATTAAGAACTTTGTGAATGTTTTATGGTGAAACTAAGAGTAGTCAAAGAAAGGCGTATCATTATGAAATAAGACTTTAAACATGAGAGTGCTTTATTATTTCTTCTCTCACAAAGATAATGTTTATTTAATGAATTAAATGTGAGATAAAGAAACAATCTTATATCAAAATTGAATATCCATTATATAATCTCTTTAAAAGAAATGAAGAATAAAAATGTTGAATTACAAAAAAACTTGACCATTCCTAATAGGAATGGTTTAATTTTTTTTAGGATGTGATGAATATGGATAAATATTATAAAACAGGTGAATTTGCAAAAATGGCAAATCTTTCTATAAGAACAATTCGATACTATGATAAAATAGGACTATTAAAGCCATCTAAGATTGCCGATAATGGTTATCGTATGTATAGTGATAGAGATTTTATGAAATTACAGAAAATATTATCTTTAAAATATTTAGGTTTTTCTTTAGATGATATCTTTTCTATGACTGTAAATGATAGTTATTTATCTTTACAACAATCTTTATCCTTACAAAAGAAAATGATTGATCAAAAAATTGAACAATTACAAAATATTAAATTATCATTAGAAAAAACAGAACAATTTATAACGCAAAGTCAAAATATTGATTGGAAAGCAATATTAGATAATATCAATTTTAATACTATGGAACAGGATTTATTAGAACAATATAAGAACTCAACAAACATTAATATTCGTATTAAATTACATGAAAAATATTCAATAAATCCAATTCATTGGTTTGAATGGATGTTTTCACAATATCACTTAGATAATGGAATGAAAGTTTTGGAAATAGGTTGTGGGAATGGAGAACTTTGGCAACGAAATCAAAAAAATATTCCAAATATCCAATTAACTTTAACTGATATATCCCAAGGTATGTTAGATGATGCAAAAAATCGTTTAAAAGATATAAAAGATATAGATTATCAATGTTTTGATTGTCATCAAATACCTTATGACAATCAAACATTTGATATTGTTATTGCAAATCATGTTTTATTTTATGTACAAGATATTGAACAAGTTTTAAAAGAAATTAATCGAGTTTTAAAAAATGATGGTATTTTTTATTGTAGTACGTATGGGAAAAAACATATGAAAGAAATTACTGATTTGATTAAAGAGTTTAATCCTAAAATTACTTTATCTAATATTAAATTGTATGATGTATTTGGGTTAGAAAATGGAAAAATAATTTTAGAACCATATTTTAAAAAAATAGAGACTTTGATTCATGATGATTATTTATTAGTCAATGATGTTAATGATATTATTAATTATATTTTATCTTGTCATGGGAACCAGAGCGAATTTATTTTAAAAGATTATGAATCTTTTAAAAGATATATGGAAAAGAAAGTAAAAAATGAAATTAAAATCACAAAAGCTGCAGGAATTTTTATTTGTCGAAAATAAGTGTTGACCATGACGTTACGTCATGGTTTATATTTTAGTTATAATCAAAATGGAGGTTTTACTATGAAGGGAATTATATTGGCAGGCGGAAGTGGGACACGTTTATATCCTTTGACTCAAGTAACAAGTAAACAATTGTTACCAATTTATGATAAACCGATGATCTACTATCCATTAAGTATTTTGATGAATGCGGGCATCAAAGATATTTTAATTATCTCAACCCCAGATGATACACCTAGATTTCAAGAATTGTTAGGTGATGGAAAGCAATTTGGAATTCATTTACAATATAAAGTTCAACCATCTCCTGATGGCTTAGCACAAGCTTTTATTTTAGGTGAAGAATTTATTAATGGGGATAGTTGTGCAATGATTTTAGGAGATAATATCTTCCATGGTCATGGTTTAACAAAACGTTTACGTGATGCAGCGAATAAGAAAACAGGAGCAACTGTTTTTGGATATTATGTTGATGATCCTGAAAGATTTGGGGTTGTTGAATTTGATAAAGATGGTAAGGCTATTTCAATTGAAGAAAAACCAGAACATCCAAAATCAAATTATGCAGTTACAGGGTTATACTTCTATGATGAAAAGGTTGTTGAGTATGCAAAGAGTATTCAACCTAGTGCTAGAGGTGAATTGGAAATCACTGATTTAAATAGAATCTATTTAGAAAAAGGTGATTTGGAAGTGACTTTATTAGGACAAGGATTTACTTGGTTAGATACTGGTACACATGAGTCATTAGTAGATGCAACAAACTTTGTAAAAACAGTTGAAACGCATTCTAATAGAAAGATTGCATGTTTAGAAGAAATCGCTTATGATAATCATTGGATTTCTAAAGAAGATTTAGAAAAAGCTTGTGAATTATATAAGAAAAACCAATATGGTAAATATTTAAAAGATGTTTTAGAAGGGAAGTATATAGATTAATGAAAGTTATTCAAACAAAAATTCCAGGAGTATTGATTATTGAAACAGATGTTTTTGGTGATCATCGTGGTTATTTTACCGAAACATATTCTAAACCTAAATATGAGAAATTAGGAATTACTGTTGATTTTGTTCAAGATAATATGTCTTTTAGTGCACAAAAAGGAACATTAAGAGGATTACATTGGCAAAATCCTCCTTATGCACAATCAAAGTTAGTCTCATGTACAAAAGGAAAAGTTATTGATGTTGCTGTGGATATTAGAAAAGGAAGCCCAACATATGGAGAATGGGTATCTGTTGAATTAAGTGCAGAAAATCATCGTCAATTCTTTATTCCTCAAGGCTTTGCTCACGGATTTTTAACATTAACTGATGATGTAGAGTTTAGATATAAAGTAGATAATGTTTATAACAAAGAATCTGAAGGTGGGATGCGTTATGATGATCCAACAGCTAATGTTGATTGGGGTGGATTATTAAATGGTATTGAACCTGTTTTAAGTGAAAAAGATATGACAGGACCAACTTTAGAGGAATCAAATAATCAATTTGTATATGAAGGAGATAAATAATATGAAAATTTTAGTTACAGGTGGAGCAGGATTTATTGGTGGAAATTTTGTTCATTATATGGTTAATAAATATCCAGAAGATATGATTGTAAATTTAGATTTATTGACTTATGCAGGAAATTTGGAAACATGTAAACCTGTCGAAGGAAAACCAAATTATAAATTTGTCAAAGGTGATATTGCTGATAGAAAGTTTATCTTTGATTTGTTTGAAAAAGAAAAATTTGATGTTGTTGTGAACTTTGCTGCTGAATCTCATGTGGATAGAAGTATTGAAGATCCTGAAAGTTTTGTAAGAACAAATGTTATGGGAACAACAACTTTATTGGATGCATGTAATAAATATGGAATTCAAAGATATCATCAAGTATCTACTGATGAAGTTTATGGTGATTTACCATTAGATAGACCAGACTTATTCTTTACAGAAACAACACCATTACATACATCTAGTCCATATAGTTCATCAAAAGCATCAGCGGATTTATTTGTGTTGGCTTATTATAGAACATATGGATTGCCAGTTACAATCTCTAGATGTTCAAATAACTATGGACCATATCATTTCCCAGAAAAATTAATTCCATTAATGATTTCAAGAGCATTGGCTGATGAGTCATTACCAGTTTATGGTACTGGGGAAAACGTGAGAGATTGGTTACATGTTTATGATCATTGTGTAGCTATTGATTTGATTGTTAGAAATGGTAAAGTTGGTGAAGTTTATAATGTTGGTGGACATAATGAACGAACAAACTTAGAAGTTGTAAAAACAATCTTAAAAGCTTTAGACAAACCTGAATCATTAATTAAGTTTGTTGAAGATCGTAAGGGTCATGATAGAAGATACGCTATTGATCCGCATAAATTGGAAACTGAACTTGGATGGAAACCAAAATATAATTTTGATACTGGAATCCAACAAACAATTAAGTGGTATCTCGATAACAAAGAATGGTGGCAAAATATTCTTTCTGGAGAATATCAAAACTATTTCCAAAAAATGTATGTTGAAAAAGGTAGAGTTGAAGAATAAAAAGTAAAACCCCATCTATGATGGGGTTTCTTAGAAAGGAAAGCATATGAAAATATTAGTTACAGGTGTAAAAGGTCAATTAGGTTATGATATTGTTAATGAGTGTCAAAAAAGAAATATTGAAGCCATTGGTGTAGATATTGAGGAAATGGATATTACTAATGCTACACAAGTTTGTGATGTCATTACGCAAGCTAAAGTAGATGCTGTTATACATTGCGCTGCTTGGACAGCAGTAGATAAAGCAGAAGATGAAGTTGATATGTGTCGAAGGGTAAATAGAGATGGAACTGAAAATATTGCACGCGTATGTGAAGCATTAGATTTACCATTAATGTATTTTTCTACTGATTATGTTTTTAATGGTCAAGGAGAAATGCCATGGAAAGAATATGATTTTAGAGAGCCATTGAATGTTTATGGACAAACAAAGTATGAAGGTGAATTAATTGTTGAAAAGTTAAAAAAACACTTTATAATTCGTATTTCATGGGTATTTGGATTAAATGGAAATAACTTTATTAAAACAATGCTACGTCTAGGTAAAGAAAGAGGAGAGGTTTCAGTGGTAAATGATCAAATTGGCTCTCCTACATATACGTATGATTTAGCAAAATTATGTGTTGATATGATTCAAACTCAAGAGTATGGAACATATCATGCATCTAATGAAGGATATTGTTCTTGGTATGATTTTGCATGTGAAATTTTTAAACAAGCACATATGAATGTAAAGGTAACTCCAGTAGATTCAAATGCTTTTCCTGCAAAAGCTAAAAGACCATCTAACAGTCGAATGAGTAAAGATGAATTAGATAAACATGGATTTAAGAGATTGCCTACATGGCAAGACGCATTGGAAAGATATTTAAAAGAGATAAATAGTTTGTGATATTTATACAGATTAAGTATAATAATTTTATTAGGGATGGGGAAAATATGAAAATAATTTTAAAATGGATATTATCATTGAGTATAACCAGTTGTTTGTTATCTTATGGAGGAACAAACGTTTACGCACAAGACAAAAAGAAAAACAATGAAATTTCAACAGTATATGAGGACAGAAAAAATGAAAATGTTGATGAACGGATTGTTCAAGAATCAGCAAATAGAGGGATGCAAGAAGCAGAAGAGTTAAAATACCAACAATGGCTAAAATCAACAAATAACTTTCCTAAAACAAAATCAGCTGGTCCTTATTGGAAAGGTAGTTCTTCAAAAAGATATTTTTATGATGCAAATGGTAAGCAATTTGGATTAGGTACATCTAAAAAAGTTATTGATGTTTCAAAGCATCAAGGAGTAATTGATTGGAATGCTGTGAAATCATCAAATCAAGTTGATGGAGCAATTGTTCGTTTAGGATATGGATGGTATTCTAATCAATATGATGAGCAAGCTGCAAGAAATATAAAAGAATTAAATCGTTTAGGTATACCATATGGTGTTTATTTATTCAGTTATGCGCAAAATGCTAATGATGCAAAGAAAGAAGCAGATTTCTTTGCGTCATTAATAAAAAAATATAATGTAAAAAATACATACCCAATTTATTATGATATTGAAAGTTGGGAATATAAATCTGATGGAAAAACAGTTAAGTCTCCTTCGTCAGTTTCAACTTACGAACAAATAATTAGTTCATTTATGACACAAATGAAGAATAAAGGATATTCGACTAAAGTATATAGTTATAGAGCCTATTTACAAAAACAACTTAAGAGCCCTAGTATTTTGAAGCATGTTGATTGGATTGCTGCTTATACAGATACATTGGGATATACCAATTCTTACAATCAAACAAATAGTATTGGATGGCAATATACATCTAGTGGCAGTATTCCAGGAATCAAAACAAGAGTTGACATTAGCGCATTTGCAATAAATCCTAATCCTTTAGTAACATACCAAGCACATTTGCAAAATAGAGGATGGATATCAAGTGTAAATGATGGAATTACTGCGGGCACAACTGGGCAATCTTTACAATTAGAAGGAATAAAAATTATATTAAACTCAGGATTATCAGGAAATATTGAGTACAGTGCACATGTACAAGATATTGGTTGGCAACCATGGGTAAAAAATGGTCAATTAAGTGGAACAACCGGGAAAAATAAAAGGATAGAAGCAATTAAAATAAAATTAACCGGAGATATAAGTAAAGATTATGATGTATATTATAGAGTTCACAGCCAAAAATATGGATGGTTAGGATGGACTAAAAATGGTAGTATAGCCGGAACTATTGGGGAATGTTATAGAGCAGAAGCCATACAAGTCATGCTTGTAGGTAAGGGATTACCAATATCAGGAAACATATCAAATTCAGTATATTATAAACAACCGCTTGTAAGTTATAGAACACATATTCAAGATATTGGTGATTCATATTATGTTAGTGATGGGGTGATCAGTGGTACTACTGGTAAAGCATTACGTATTGAAAATGTAAGAATTGATATTTCAAAATTGATATCTCAAAGTGGGTATAATGGGAATATTTCTTATTCATCACATATTCAAGATAGGGGTTGGCTGGATTATGTAAAAAATAATTGCATTAGTGGAACCTATGGAAAGGCTTTACAACTTGAAGCTGTAAAAGTAGAATTGACAGGAGAAGTAGCAAACTACTATGACATATATTATAGGATGCATATTCAATCAAAAGGATGGACTGGTTGGGCGAAAAATAATGCAATGTGTGGGTCTACAGGGCTTATATTAAGAGGAGAGGCAATAGAAATAAAAATTCTACCCAAAAATGCAGAAGCTCCAGGTAGTGTTTCCAATACGTTTTATAAGAAATAAAAAAGTAATTTTATAATTTTATGAAAATAGGATGTCTACTAAAATTAGGATTATTTACTTAAGATGATGACAGTATGAGAAATTGTGCTGTCTTTTTTTATTTATTATATTGGATCAAGATTCTAAAATAATTTAATTTTTATAATAAATAATGCATAGCAAGATAAAATAGATTATTATATTCAATCGTTATTTTAATAAATATTACTTTGTGGGAAATGATTAGAGTTAAAATAAATATCCAAAGGACTATATTTTAAAAGTTGATGAATAAAATTTTGAAATAACTAACTTTTATCTAATATAGTAACTGTTTTTTTAAATATTTGATTAGTTGTATTCTAGAAAAAATATTATAATATGTTTATTTGAAGAGTATTAGATAACAAATGTTTTATAAAATAAATACTATAAAACAGTAATTTTAATGTATTTGAAAGATTCTAACTTAGTACATTATTGTAAACTTTTACGAACATAGAATATTTATATGGTTTATATAGATATTCTACTATTTTGACTGTTTTTTATCAAGTTTTTTTAAGTTTACTTTTAAAAACGGATACCACATAATTATAACATGGCTGATGAAGCTATATATGTTTCATGTTGCTTTTATCACGTAAAATGTTATAATATTAAAAAACATGACAATGATTGACGAATATTTTAATATGTGTTATAAATGTTGGGAATGTGAAGGGAGCAAGTATTATGAGGGAAAATATCTATGCTGTATTATTATTTGTTATGGAATTAATTATTTTCTATATTTCATGTACAATATTAGATATTTCTAATCAATTAGTTTTGAAAATTGGAATCCTTTGGTTTGGGCTTATTTTTATTTTTAAACATTATAAGATTGAATCAACTTTAGTTTGGGATGAAATTCGAGATGATACAAAATCATTTTTAGCATTTTGTTTGTTAATACTTGTTATTGATTATTCTAAAATATCATTCTATTTTAGGATAGTGTTATTAGGCTTTATAATGCTTGTTATTTCTATTATTTTGAATAGAATGTTAAGAATAGTTTTGAGACAATATCTTGCAAGAAGAACACTTATTATTGGGACTGGTAATGATGCATATAGAGTTGCTAGTATTTCACATAACAATAGATTTGCTTTAACAGAAGTTGTTGGTTTTATCAAAGTTAAGAATGAGATACAGGCTCTGGAATTAATAAATCATGAAAAATTTAGAGTTTATAATTTTGAAAGTTTAGATAGTATTTTAAAAGAAGAAAAAATTGATCAAGTTATTATTGCAATACCACAGGCAACACGTGAACAAATTGATACTGTATCTAAAAAATTATTTGGGAAAGTACAGATTATTAAAGTATTGCCTGAGTTGAATTTTACAATGACTTTTAACTCAAAAATCAATGATTTTGATGGTGAGCTATTAATATCCACATCACGAGGAAAACTTGGTTTTGTAGAAAATATTATAAAGCGTTTAGTAGATATTTGTGCTGGACTTGCAGGATGTTTATTATTAATACCATTAACATTATATGTATCGCATAAAAATAAAAAAAACGGTGATACTGATCCAATATTTTTTAAACAAGAAAGAATTGGATTACATGGAAAGCCAATATACATATATAAATATAGATCAATGGTCCCTAATGCGGAGGTGGTTTTAGAGGAATTAATGGAAAATGATCCAGCGATAAGAGAGGAATATTTAAAAAATAAAAAGATTGTGAATGATCCACGGATAACTGAAGTAGGAAATTTTTTAAGAAAAACATCTCTAGATGAGTTCCCACAGTTTTGGAATGTATTAAAGGGTGATATGAGTTTGGTTGGACCGAGACCATATTTACCTAGAGAAAAGGAAGACATGGATATTTATTATGATTCAGTTATAGAATGTAAACCTGGTATTACAGGAATGTGGCAAGCAAATGGGCGTAGTGATGTAGGGTTTGAAGATAGGTGTAAATTAGATGATTATTATTATCGCAATTGGTCTTTAGGATTAGATTTGATTATTATTTATAAAACAGTTAAAAGTGTATTTTATGGTAAAGGTGCTTTATAGCATGTCTTTAGCAAAATATATTCATTGAGGAAAGGATATTTATATGAAAATTACAGTAGCAGGAACAGGATATGTTGGATTAAGTATAGCAACATTATTAGCACAAAATAATGAAGTTATTGCTATAGATATTATTAAAGAAAAAGTTGATATGATTAACAATCATATTTCACCAATTAAAGATAAAGAAATTGAGGAATTTTTAAAAGATAAAGAATTAAATTTATTAGCAACTTTAGATAGTGAGATTGCGTATACAAACGCTGATTATATAGTTGTAGCAGCACCAACAAATTATGATGATACTACAAATCAATTTGATACAAGTGCTGTTGAAAGTGTCATTAAAGAAGCTATTAAATATAATAATGATGCAACAATAGTTATTAAATCTACTATTCCTGTAGGATATACTCAATTAGTGAATAAAAAATTTAATACCAATCGTATCATATTTTCTCCTGAATTTTTAAGAGAAGGAAAAGCTTTGTATGATAATCTTTATCCTTCAAGAATTGTAGTTGGAGAGCAAAGTAATAGAGCAAGAGTATTTGCAAATTTATTAAAAGATGCAGCTTTCAAACAAGAAATACCAATATTACTTACTAATTCTACAGAAGCAGAAGCAATTAAACTATTCGCTAATACGTATCTTGCTTTAAGAGTTGCATATTTCAATGAATTGGATACATATTGTGAAATTAAGAATTTAAATACTAAACAAATTATTGAAGGTATTGGTTTAGATCCGAGAATAGGAAATCATTATAATAATCCATCATTTGGATATGGTGGATATTGTTTACCTAAAGATACTAAACAACTAAAAGCTAATTATAAAGATGTACCTGAAAATTTGATAAGTGCAATTGTATCAAGTAATGAAACTAGAAAAAAACATATTTCTGATATGATTATTGAAAAAAAACCTAGTGTTGTTGGGATATATAGATTAACTATGAAAATGGGATCAGATAATTTTAGAGCTAGTGCTATCCAAGATGTTATGAAAAATATTAGAGCGGAAGGAATAGACATAATTATTTATGAACCTACTTTAAAAAAAGAAACATTCTTTAAATATAAAATAGTGAATGATTTCGAAAAATTTAAAGAAATGAGCGATGTAATAGTTGTTAATAGAATGGATGATGAATTAAATGATGTTATTGATAAAGTATATAGTAGAGATTTATACAGGAAGGATTAATATATGAAAAAAATTTGTTTTGCTGCTTCTTCTGGTGGTCATTTCGAACAATTGATGATGTTATATCCTTTAATGAAAAAAAACAATTCTTTTATTATCACTGAAAAAGCAAAGTATGATGTTAATACCAAAAATATAAAGACATATTACCTGAGACAAACAAATAGAAATGAATTGATGTTAATTATAAATTTATTGATTAATTTATTGAAATCTATTTATATTTATTATAAAGAAAAACCTGATATTGTCATATGTACAGGTGTATTATCTATGATACCTATTTGTTTAATTGCAAAAATAAATAGAAAAAAATTGATATATATAGAATCTTTCGCAAAAGTTAATTCTCCTACTTTAAGTGGTAAACTATTATATAAATTTGCTGATGTTTTTTATGTCCAATGGGAGTCAATGATAGATATATATCCAAAAGCAAGATTTATTGGATATATATATTAAATTAGGAGGTTATTATGATTTTTGTTACATTAGGTTCACAGAAATTTCAATTTAATAGGATTTTAAAAGAAATTGATTATTTGATAGAGAAAAATGTTATTCAAGAAAAAGTATTTGCTCAAATAGGAGCTAGTACTTATTCTCCTAAATTATATGAATATAAAAATTTTTTAAATCAAAATGAGTTTAATCAAATAATGAATCAATCTTCTTTAGTTATTACACATGCAGGGACAGGAGCAATTATCACTGCTTTAAAATCTCATAAAAAAGTAATTGCAATACCCAGACTATGTAAATATAATGAACATGTTGATGATCACCAATTACAAATTTTAGAAGTTTTTACTTCTCAAAATTATATTTATGGTATTACTGATATAAAAAAATTAGAAGAGGCATTAATTGCTATTAAAAAAAAGAATTTTTGTGAATTTAAATCAAACAATTTAAAATTCTTAGAAGATTTGGAGAAAGAATTATTGTAGGAGGTTAATAGAATATTATGAAAATATTAGTTGTTTCAAACATGTATCCTGATAAGAGTCATCCTTTTTATGGGACTTTTGTTAAAAATTTCTGTGATCAACTTCCTTCAATTAATGTTGATTTTGAATTATCAATTATGAAAAAAAAAGATTTAAAACTAGAAAAAGTTTATAATTATATGAAATTCATTTTAGGTACAATATTTAAAATTTTATTTCAAAAATATGATGTGATATATATTCATTATGCATCGATAAGTAGTATACCTGTCATTGTTGCTCATATTTTCAAACGTAATTTGGTGATTTATACTAATGTTCATGGTAGTGATGTGGTGCCAGAAAACAAAAAGCATCAGCTATTTCATATGTTTACAAAAAAAATTTTAAAAATTAGTAATAAAATTATTGTACCTTCTTTATATTTCAAAGATTATGTTGTTTCAAAATACAATCTTGATCAAAATATTATTTACATTTATTCATCGGGTGGTGTGAATCCTAACATTTTTTATAAGATTGATGATAATTTATATAATGAAATTTTTGATGAATTCCATTTATCTGTAAACAAAAAATATGTTGCATATGTTGGGAGAATTACTAAAGATAAAGGATGGGATATATATTGTTATGCATTGAAAAAGATATTAGAAAATAATAATAATATTATGGGTCTTATCGCTGGTTCAGGAAATGAATATCAAAAACTTATTGATTTAACAAAAAAACTAGAAATATATGACAAAATTGTTTTTTTACCATTATTATCCCAAGAGAACTTAAATAAAATATATAATATTATAGAATGTTTAATTTTTCCATCTAAACGTGAAGGTGAAAGTTTGGGGTTAATACCATTAGAGGCAATGTCTTCTGGAGCAATTGTTCTAGTTAATGGAATGGCTGCACCATCGAAATATATAACTGATAAATATGACGGATTTATTTACAAAAAAAATGATATAAACAGTTTAACTAAAAATATTGAGCATATTATCAATCTTAATATATATGAAAAAAAATATATAGCAGATAATGCCCTTTCAAAAAGTACTGAATATTATCCAGACAATTTAAATAAATATTTAAAGGAGATTTTTTATAAATGATTTATATGAAAGAAAAAGATAAATTTAAACAAATTATTCTTATTTTGTTTTCTATCCTTCCATTTATTGATTCATTAAATGGAATATTTATAAAAAATGATATGTTTTCTATTGGTTCATTATATAAGATGCTTTTAATTGTTTATTTAATATTTCTTTTAGCTAAAAAAGGAGACATTTTAAAAATAATTTCAGGAAGTAAATATGTTTTATTTTTTATTATATATATTTTTTTATCAATATTAATAAATCTTTTTTTATTACAAAGTCATTTGATAAGTTATAGCTATCCATTTAAATTAATTTTTAATATTATATTTATGTATATATTATATAGTTGTTTAAAAAATCAAATTATAAATAGAGAATTATTAGATCGTATTTTTAGTAATAATGTTATCTTTATAATAATTTGTATTTTTATTCCTTATATTTTTGGATTAGGAAATACTATTTATTCTGGTAATATTGGATATAAAGGATTTTATTTTTCTCAAAATGAATTAAGTGCAATATTGATTATATTGCTGTTTTATTCTTTATATAAATTATGTAATGATTACTCTATAATTTCCTTTTTAAAATTTATAGGAATACTATTTTGTATTATTATTATGAGTTCTAAGACGAGTATGTTAGTAGCTTTTATAGCAATAATTGTATTATGTATAAATTTTATTTTTACAAAGAAAAAATATATTTTAGATATAATTTATAAATTTAAAAACATCGATTTTAAAAGAAAATTTTTAATAAGTTTAACTATGCTTTTTATTTTAGTTATTTGTTTTTATTTTTTATCAAAACCTATTTTTGGGTTTCTTTCTCGTCAAACTAGTTTAATTACAAACTATAATGGTAGTATTTTAGCAACTATTACAAGTGGGCGTATTTATTATGTAAATGATGCAACCAAACAGCTAATAAATAGTCCATATTATATTTTAAATATTCTAATTGGGAATGGATTTATTTCTAATTTCTTAGTAGAAATGGATTTTTTTGATATTTTCTTTTATATTGGATTAATTGGAGTATTAATACTTATTTGGTTTATTCAATGGATATTTAAGAAAAGTACATATATGTTTGTTAAAGATAAGTCTTTTTCTTTAATCATAGGTTTTATTTTATTATTGTGTTTCTCTTTTGTTGCTGGACATATTTTATTTATGAGTACTTCTGGTATTTATGCATGTCTATATTGTGCTTTTTTGTTAAGTAATGAACATTTTAAGGAGGAAAATAAAAATGGATAATAGAATTAAGATTTCATACTTAGTTGTTACCTGGAATAATCAAGAAATTATAGAAGAATGCTTAAATTCATTGCTTAAATTTGAAAATAAATATGATAATCAAATTATTGTTGTTGATAATAATTCTTCAGATAATACATGTAAGATAATTAAAGAAAACTTTAGTGAAAATGTAGAATTAATTGAAAGTTCTACTAATTATGGTTTTAGTAAGGCAAACAATATTGCTTTAAAATATGCCAAAGGTGATTATATATTTTATGTTAATCCTGATGTGATTTTTATTGAAGATATTGTTTCACCTATGATTAATATTTTACAAAATAAAAGTTATGTAGGTATTGTGAGTCCATGTTTAGTTTATAGAGATAAAAAATATCAAGTCAGTACTGGAAATTTTCCATCAATCAGTAAACTTATTTTTGATGATTTACAAATATATCATCTTGTACCAAGTAAAATAAAAATGAAATTTGCTCAAGCTCAATATAAAAACAAACAAAATAGATATGTTGATTGGACTTATGGAGCAGCTCATTTTTGTAGATATGAAGATGTAAATAAAATTCAAGGATATCCATCAGATATATTTATGTATGGGGAAGATACAGAATTTTGTATGATTTTTTTAAAAAAATTAAACCAGAAAACATTTTATTTAGGATCTAGTGAATTAATTCATATTGGTGGTTTTAGTGAGAGTAAAGTTATAAACAGTAAAAAAGTAACTTATGTTACTCGATCAAATTTAAATTTTGTAAAAAAATATCATAATTATATATACTATTATATATATAAGTATTTATATTTGTTTGTATCATTATTAAAATATTTAATTTTTTCTATTGCAGCCATATTCAAAAATGATTTAAAGATATCAAACGGGAAAATAAAGTGGAAAAATACCGCCAAAACAATTTTTTGTGATAACGAAGATGTATTTGAAAATAAGATTAAATAGCTTATAATTATACTGTTTAAAACTTATATGATGTAGTGTAGAAAGGAATTGTAATTATGATATCTAAAGGAACTATTCATAAAATCATCAATAAATCTGATATTTTATTATATTTAAAATATAGAATTTTTAAAATTAAATGGAGAAAGCGTAATAAACATAATTTCACAATTGCTATGAATGCATTTGATTTAAACAAAGTCAAAGTAGGAAATGGTACGTATGGAAAATTAAATGTTAAACATTTTGGAAATGAGAATGAAATGCTTATTATTGGAAACTATTGTTCAATTGCACCAGAAACAATTTTTATATTAGGTGGAGAACATAACTATCACACACTCTCTACCTATCCGTTTCAAAATAAATATGGACATAATAAGAATGAATCTATAGTAAGAGGTCCTATTATTGTAGAAGATGATGTATGGATTGGGTATGGTGCTGTTATTATGTCTGGTGTTACTGTGGGAAGAGGAAGTATAATAGGAGCAAAATCTGTTGTTACAAAAGATGTTCCTCCATTTGCAATTGTTGGAGGTGTTCCTGCAAAGGTTATTAAATATAGATTTAATAACACAATCCAAGCAAAGATAAGTAAGTTAGATTTATCAACTCTTTCCTTTACTCAAATAATAGATAAAATGGATTATTTGAATATGCAAGTTAATGAAGAAAATATTGATGAAATAATTAGCAAGATTGAGGGAGAAGAGTAATGTTGAAAATCACTATAATTATTCCGTGTTATAATTGCGAAAAATATATAAAAAAATGTGTAGAGAGTATATTAAATCAAACATATCAAAATATTGAAATTATTTTAATTAATGATGGATCAACTGACAATACTGATGCTGTTATTAATTTGATAATGGAAAATACAACTAACATTGTGTATATTAATAAAGAAAATACAGGTGTTAGTGATACGAGAAATGTAGGAATAAATGAAGCAACAGGTGACTATATAATGTTTATTGATAGTGATGATTTTATTGAGCATAATTATATTAACGAATTTGTTAAAGGTGCCAAGGATAATCCTGATTTGATTGTTGGTGGCTTTACATATATATTAAATGATGGATTAAAAGAACAGATTTCAGGAATACAATTTGAAATGATTTCAAAAGAAAATTATTTAGATAAGTATTACTTAGATAGTATAACAAAAAGGATTCTTTTTGGACCTATAAATAAATTATATAAGCGAACATTATTGCAAGATAAAAAAATACGTTTTAGAAAAGATATTTCAATAAGAGAAGACGGAATTTTTGTGTTAGATTATTTAGATGTATGTTCAACTATTTCTGGAATTAAAAATTGTGGTTATTACTATGTTCAACAAATAGAAGGAACATCACTTGTTTCAAAATTTAACAACAATGAATTAAAAATTAATTCATTATATTTCAAAAAGATTTTACAGTTTTTATCTAATGAAAAAGATTCTAAAGTAATAAGAAATATATTTCCAATTTTTTTAAATATGGATTACTCTTCAATAAAAAAATTTTATTTATCAAAAGATTATAATTTTATTAAAGGAATATTATATATATTTAAGGTAAAAAAGGATAGTACGTACAGGTATGCAAGAAATGCTTTATTTAAAGAAAATATAAGATTGTCTTTAAAATATTATAGACCCATTTTATTAATTCATATTATTAATTGTCGAAAAAAATATTTTATATTAAATAAGGACTGTAAATAATTATTGCAGTTTTATTTAACGAAAGGGATGGATTAAATAATGTTTTCACTTATTGTAGTCGATTATAATACTATTTCTGTAACAATTTCATATATTAAAAAATTTTTAAAAGCAATAAATCCAGAAATCTTTTTACATATAATAATTATTCAGAATGGTGATAAAAATAAGGATATAGAACTTTTAACAAATTGTTTTGGTCAAAATAAAAATTATAGCGAGAAAATAGCTGAGAAGGAAGTATATTTTTTTCAAAATGACAAATGCAGCATTTGCTATTGTCATTCTGGGGAAAATCTAGGCTATGCTAGAGGAAATAATTTAGGTGCGAAAATTGCAAAAAAAATATGGAATGATCCATATTTAATTATAAGTAACAATGACTTAGAAATTGATTGTATAAATTTAAATTTAATAGAAGATATATTTATTTCTAATGAAGATGTTGGTGTTATTGGTCCTCAAGTCATCACTCCCTCTGGTATTCAACAATCTCCTCAAAAGTGGAGTTCTGCCTATAAAAGATTAATTGTTTATTATTGGCTACGTTGGGTTGCAGCATTTCTACCAGCCAAAAAGAAATCACAATTTTTAGTAAAACATTGTAATGATATTGTGAAAAATGCATCAAGTGGGAAATGTGATTGGATTTCAGGTTGTTTTATGTTTATTCGTTCTAAGGCATTTTTTGAAATAGATATGTTTGATGAATACACATTTCTATATGGAGAAGAAATGATTTTAAGTCGTAGAATGGAAAAAAAAGGATATGCTGTTTATTTTTGTAATGAACAAATAGTAATCCATAATCATGCACAAACGACAAAAAAAACAATATCTATTATGGAATCAAGGGAATTAGATTTCAATGCTATTATGTATTATTACAAAACATATTGTAACACATCGCCTATTATATTAAGGCTAGCACAAATCAATTTTAATATCTATAAATTCTTTTTTATAAACATAAAAAGATAATTACTTTGATATAAAAAATATTACTGATTAAATGTAATAATTAGGAACAAATCTAATTTGTGGGAGAATATTATTATATACATATAATTTTACTGATAAAAAGAATATTCATAATTAATAATGAGACAATAATAGATTTTAATACGTATATTAAAAGAGCAAAGGAAGAATTTGAAATAGTTCTGGAAGGAGAAATTTATATATGAGCAATTCATTTAAAATACATTCTGTTAAATATAATTTTATTATGAATATGATTTTACGAATGTCATCTTTTATATTTCCAATGATAACTTTTCCATATGTATCGAGAGTACTTTTGGCTGTAGGAAATGGAAAAATAGCTTTTGCTGCATCTGTAATTAATTATTTTAGTTTATTTGCTTCATTAGGAATCCCTACATATGGTGTAAAAGTCTGTGCTCAAGTTAGAGATGATAAGACAAATTTATCTAGAACAGTTCATGAATTATTATTCATAAATTTTATATGTATGATTATTTCTTATATTGTTTTTATAATTATGATGTTTGTTGTTCCAGAGTTCTCTAATAATTCTACTTTGTTATGGATTAATTCTATCAGTATTTTGTTAAGCGTTGCTGGGATAGAGTGGTTTTATCAATCTATTGAACAATATGATTATATTACTTTTAGAAATATAGCATTCAAGGTTCTTTCAATTTTACTTATGTTTTTATTTGTTCATGATAAAAGTGATTATATAATTTATGGAGCTATTACAATTCTTGGAACTGTTGGCTCAAATATATTGAATATTATAAAATTACCAAAGTATATTACTTTAAAAAAAATAGGAAATTATTGTATAAAAAAACATATAAAACCAATTATTTTTTTATTTTTGTATTCTGCAGCAACAATGATTTATACTAATTTAGATACAGTTATGTTAGGGTTTATTTCAGGAGACATACAAGTTGGTTATTACAATGCTGCAATTAAATTAAAAAATATCCTAGTGAGTGTTGTAACAGCATTAGGTTCTGTATTAATGCCTAGAATCTCATATTATTTAACTAACAATTTTAAAGAAAAATTTTATGAAATGATAAAAAAATCATTTGAATTCATTTTTTTAATAGCTATCCCGCTTGCAACATATTTTTATTTTGAAGCAGACTCATTAATTATATTTTTAGCAGGAAATGGATATGAGCAAGCTATTCCTGTTATGAGAGCTATAATACCTTCTATTATATTCATTGGAATAGGTAGTGTAACGGCTTGGCAATTGCTTATTCCTTTAGGAAAAGGAACTTATACAGTCTTAGGTGCAATTATGGGAGGACTAGTTGATTTAATTATAAACATTTTATTGATACCTACATATGGTGCAATTGGTGCAGCAATTGGAACACTGGTTGCTGAAATGGTTGTAGTTAGTGTTCATTTGATTGTATTACGAAATGAATTAAAACATATCTCTATAAAAAAAGATATTATTAAAATTTTTATTTCATTAATAATAACTATGTTTTGTTACTATGTATTAATAAATTGTTTTTCATTTATTAATATATTTGTTAGATTAGTAATTACATTTATAGTATTTTTTGGTGTATATTTATTAATATTGTTCTTCACAAGAGAGAATATAATTTATGAATATTCAACTGTTATTTTTGGCAAGATTTTACATAAATAACTATTATTATATTTGATCAAGATACAGGGAAAATAAAAAAACATCTTTAATTTAGTATCAAAGAATAATCAACAAATATATTAACCTATATTTAGGTAAGTACAATGTATCAAATCTTGAAATTACTGATGTGTTAGATTTTATTGAGGGTATAACGCAGAATATATCAAGAAAATCATTGCAAGACATTGTTGTTGTTTTAAAAAGCATTCTATATTATGGGAAAATACTAAGGTATTCTATATTTGCATTAAATGCCATCCCATCTGTTATAGTTACAAAAAAGAAAATTATTATTTTAGATTGGAAAGATCTTAACAATTTAGAAACATTTATATGTCACAATATGAGTTATAAAAATATTGGTTTATTTATATGTTTATATACAGGAATAAGACTAGGAGAGATTTATGTATTAAAATGCAGAGATATTCTTTTACATGATGAGAAGATTATTATCAACGAATCAGTACAAAGAATTAATGAAAAAAGGAAAAGTTATACAGAAATAGACATGCCTAAAATTGAAAATTTAATTCGTAAAATTCTTATTAATCAAAATTTATATCAATATCTCATTCTGTTTCAAAAGGCACATGGATATATTTTAACAGGAACAGAACATTATTTAACTCCGAGAATATATCAATATTATTTTAAAAGAATTTTAAATTACTTTCATATTAAAGATTACAATTTTCATATTTTGAGACATACCTTTGCAACAAGATGTGTACAGTGTAACGTAGATATAAAGAGTTTAAGTGAAATATTAAGACGTTCTTCTGTGAACACAACACTAGATATATATACACTCATCATTTTTAGTTAAAAAGAAGCAATTAAATAAATAAATAAATAAAACCTACGAAATATTAGGGAAAATTGACAAATTCTTGAAAAGTACACATGAATATGCTAATATTGTAACGATTAAAGAAAAGAGGGATAAAATGGCTAAAAAAGCTAGTAATACAGATAGTATTATTCAAAAAATTACATCTTGGAAAGTAATTATTGCAATTCAAATTATAGCTTCATTAGTACTTGTAGCATTATTTTTTAAACTAGGCGCATTACCAATGAAATATACTTTGATAATTATTGCAGTGGTTTTATTGTTATGTGTTGGGACATTTTTCTTAATGAAACCTTCCGAAAACGAAAAATCAGTAAAAAATATTGTAGGAAAAGTTGTTAGTTTATTATTAAGTGTTGTACTTTTAATGGGTTCATTATATATTGCTAAAGGTAATTCAGTATTAGATAAAATTTCTGGAGCTAATACTCAAACAACAAGAATGGTTGTTGTTACTTTAAAAGATAGTAAATATGATGAATTATCTGATTTAAAGAATCAAACAATTGAAGTTAATAATGCTGTTGATGAAGAAAACATGAAAAAAGCCATCACTGAATTAAATAAAGCAGAGTCTTCAATTAAAACAAATGATGTTAAAGATTTTGATAAATTAGCAAATGATTTATATAGTGGAAAAACACCTGCAATATTAGTTAATCAATCATATTATGCAGTGTTTGAAGCAAATCATGAAAATTTCGAAAGTGAAACAAAAGAAATTTGGCATTATGATATCACACAAGAAATCAAAGATATTTCTAAAAATGTTGATGTTACTGAAAGTTTATTTACAATTTATATTAGTGGAATTGATACATCAGGACCAGTTTCTACAGTTTCAAGATCAGATGTTAATATGCTAGTTACTGTTAATCCGAAAACAAAACAAATTTTAATGACAAGTATTCCTAGAGATTATTATGTAACATTAGCAAATAAAGGTAAAAAAGATAAATTAACACATGCAGGTTTAGCTGGTGTTGAAAATTCTGTTAAAACAATTGAAAATTTCTTAAATATTGATGTCAATTATTATGCAAGAGTTAATTTCACATCATTAGTCACAATGGTTGATGCATTAGGTGGTATTACTGTTGATTCACCAGTTGCCTTTACAACAAGACATGGAAAATATCATATTGTTAAAGGAAATAATAATCTAAATGGTCAACAAGCCTTAGGATTCGTAAGAGAACGTTATGGATTAGCTAATGGTGATAATGATCGTGTTAAAAATCAACAACGTGTTTTAACCGCTATGTTAAAGAAAGCAATGTCACCAAAGATTATTACAAATTACAATAGTATTTTAAATTCTATCGCTGGATCATTTGAAACAAATATGTCATCAAGCGAAATTACTTCATTAATTCAAATGCAATTAGATGATATGGCTTCATGGGATATCCATCAAATTCAATTAAGTGGACGTGGAACATCAATGACTGGTGGGGCATATATGCCTAACAATAAGCTATATTATATGATTCCAAATGATGAAAGTGTATCTTATTGTAGTTCTTTAATTAAGAAGATGATGAATGGTGAAAAAATTACAATAAAAGAATAACTTTGATGGAAAGAGCATTTCTAATGAGAATGCTCTTTTCGTATACAAGTTATATACAACATGATGTTAAACTTGATTTAGAAAGAAGGGGAGATTATGCAAGTATTAAAAAACATACTAAATAAAGTGACACATAAGTTTGTTATAAGTGGTTTGTTATTAGGAATAAGTTTATATTTAATTATTTCACTACTTTTATTAGGAGTACTACCAGTACTATATGCGAGTATAGTCATTATTATTATTTTATGTATTAATGTTAGCTTATTCTTTATGATGAAAACAGATAATGAAAAGTCAGTAAGAGTTATTGTCAGTAAAGTCATATGTGTTGTTTTAAGTATTATCATGTTAATTGGCGGAATATATCTTAATAAAGGAAATAAGACACTAGAGAGTATTACAAGCGCAGATAAAGATACATATACATATTCACTTATTGTATTAAAAGATAGTCATTTGAATTCTATTAAAGATATGAAAAATAAAAAAATTGCTATGAATGTGAAAGAAGATATTCAATACTTTACAAAAGCATTAACTTTTTTAAAAGAAAATAGTAAAGATTTTCAAAGCGAAGAAATTAATGATTTTCATCAATCAGCAAATTATCTTTATCAAAAGAAATGTGATGGTATTTTTATAAATGAGGCTTATCGTACAATTATAGAAGAAAATTATCCTCATTTTACAGAAGAAACAAAAGTTATTTGGTCATGTTCAATTGATAAAAAAATTGAAGACTTTTCTAAAAATGTTGATGTTACAAATAAGCCATTTGTTATTTACATCAGTGGAATTGATACGTTTGGAAATGTTTCAACTGTTTCAAGAAGCGATGTGAACATGATAGTAACAATTAATCCTGTGACTAAACAAATATTAATGACAAGTATTCCTAGAGATTATTATGTAACTTTAGCGAATAAAGGTAAAAAAGATAAGCTTACTCATTCTGGATTAGCTGGCATAGAGAATACTGTTAAAACAGTTGAAAACTTTATGGATATTGATATCAATTATTATGCGAGAGTTAATTTTACTTCTCTTATTGAGATGGTTGATGCATTAGGAGGAATTGAAGTCGAATCAATTGAAGATTTTACAATTGGCCAATATCATTATGTTAAGGGAATAAATCAATTGAATGGAGATCAGGCATTATATTTTGCAAGAGCGCGTTATACGGTTACAGGAGGAGATAATGGACGTGTAGCTAATCAACAGCGTGTTTTAACAGGAATGTTAAAGAAAATGATGTCACCAGTTATTCTTACGAATTATACAAGTGTTCTTGATTCGATTGAGGGATGTTTTGAAACAAATATGTCTGCTGATGAAATAACAAGCTTAATTCAAATGCAATTAAGTGATATGAGTAGCTGGAATATTGTTCATAAGCAAATGTCAGGTCATGGTCAAAAATTAACTGGTGGGGCATATATGCCGCAAAGTAAACTCTATTATATGATTCCAAATGAGAAAAGTGTTCAAGAAAATAAGTTATACATTCAAAAAGTTTTAAAAGGTGAAAAAAATAACTAACAAAGAATAAGAGAATATTTTGTGTTTTTGTGATAAACAATTCTTATTTCATTGTTTTATAGACAAAGTCTTGCTATAATGGATAAAAAAGGAGTTGAAAGTATTGAAAGATGTAACATTAGTTGTAATGGCAGCGGGGATAGGAAGCCGCTTTGGCGGTGGAATTAAGCAATTAGAACCAGTGGGACCAAATGGTGAAATCATTATGGATTATTCTATCTATGATGCGTTAGAAGCAGGGTTTAATAAAATTGTTTTTGTCATTAGAAAAGATTTAGAAAAAGACTTTGATGAAATTATTGGTCAAAGAATCAAAAAGAAAGTACATGTAGAATATGCATTCCAGGAATTAGATGACATTCCTGAAGTTTATCAAGAAAGATTTAAAGATCGTAGTAAGCCTTGGGGAACAGGACAAGCCATCTTAGCATGTAAGAACTTAATTAATGAACCATTTTTAGTTATTAACGCTGATGATTATTATGGTAAAGAAGCTTATATAGAAGCTTATAAGTATTTAACCCAAGAACATCAAAGTGATGTTTTACCAATTTGTATGGTAGGTTTTGTATTAAAGAATACTTTAAGTGATAACGGTGGAGTAACAAGAGGAATTTGCCAAGTCAGTGAAGATAACAAGCTAGTAGATATTGTTGAAACACATAATATTGAACGTATTGATGGGAAAGCTATTGTAGAAGGTAAAGAAATTAATTTAGATTCAGCTGTTTCAATGAATATGTGGGGACTATATCCTGAGTTCTTTGATATTCTTGAAAAAGGCTTTGATGAATTCTTAAATGCTCTAGAAGCCTCAAATTTGAAATCTGAGTATCTTTTACCAACTATTATAGGTAATTTACTTCAACAAGGAAAAGTCTCTGTAGAAGTCTTAAAATCGCATGATGAATGGTTTGGTGTTACATACAAAGAAGATAAAGAATTTGTAAAAGAAAACATACAGTTATTAGTAGAAAAAGGAGTCTATCCAGAAAAACTATAATTTGAAAATATTGGGAAATTGGAAAGTTTAGCTATTTGGATGAAGATATAAAAAACATATTATTTGATAATATTCATTTTAAGAGGGAAACCTCTTTTTTTTTTGTAAAAAAATTAAATTTACTATTCCCAAATACAGGAAAATATGTTATATTATTAATGCAATAAGAGATTATTGTGCGGTATTGTTATGTTCTATTTATATAGGAGAAAGTGAGCCACTTTCTCCTAACTTTTTTGTAACAAAAAGAAAAATACTGGATAACCCTTATCTATTATCCAGTATTTCTTGTCAATTGACAAATGAATCGATTCAGTTTTGGTTTCATATTGATCTTCACAAGAAGCCAGGTTCTTTTAGGCTAAGTCGTAAAGATAAATAGCTGACTCAATAACAACACGCTGCTGATGAGAAAAATCCCTTTCTTAATTTTAAATTTTTTTTAGTTCATTTTCTTAGTTCTTTTATATAAGAGTGTATGTATTGCTATTAAGTTTGTCTCTCAAGACAATCTCATTATATGCATTTCAAGTGAAATAGAAAAGCTAAAAAATAAAAAAACGTGTTTTATCATGAATCATTTTCAAATTCGTCAACTTTTAGGTAAATAAAAATTGTAACAAGCAGAACCTGTTACAATTTATTTTTTTGTTTTCTTCATTAACCCTTTAACATCACCCATAAGCTCGCCTTTTTCATTAACGTTTTCACAAATATAATCCAATGATGCGTTATAAAAACGAGAAAAACGAATCAATTTACCTAAAGAAGGTGTTCTTTGATTAGATTCATATTGTGAAACAATAGGTTTAGACATTTTCAAAGTTTCAGCAACCTGTTTCTGAGATAAGCCTGCTTCTTTTCTTAAAGTTCTTAATCTTTCACCGATACTCATAATTCTTTCACCATCCTTTTAGATATTATACACTAATAAAAATTGCATTAGGGAAACTTCTTGCGATTTGCAAATAAAATTTATCAAAAACACAATAGGATGGTAAAAAGTGCCTGTAATTGTCTTAAAAGTGACATGACGAATTATGGGAATTTATGTAAAATAATGTATGCGGAAAATATACCGTAAAAGTTCATTTTACAAAAAGAAGGGAAGGGGTTAATATGAACATAGCGATTTGTGATGATCAAGTTGGTTATCTTAATCTGATTAAAAAGAAGATTATAGAATGTTTTCATGAAGAAGAAATTGAATTATATGTTTATACATATTCTTCAGTTGATGAATTCATCGATAGTGTTAAGGAGCACTCTTATCAATTTGCTTTTATTGAAATGAGAGTAGAAAACAATCATGGAATAGAGGCAGCAAAAAGATTAAAAAAACGCAATCCAGCATGTCAAGTTGTCTTTGTTAGTGATCAATATCGACGAGTACCTGAAGCATTTCAAGTACGAGCAAGAGAATATCTACTAAAGCCAATCAAGACAGAAGTATTCAAAGATGTCTTTGACTATCTTATGAATTGGTATTTAGATCAAAACATTAAATTTGTAGTGCCAATTCGAGATATAGGCCGTAAGCGCATATTTTCAGTTGATGAAATCAAATACTTTGAAACATACTATAACGATTTAGAAATTGTCACAGTTAATGATGAACATTTTATGACACATGTTAAAAACAGATACCGCTTACGTACAGCATTAAAATCAAGATGGTTTATGCAAGTCAATCAAAGTGTACTAGTCAATATGAAATGTATCGATTTTTTAACTGACCGAAATGTCATTTTAAAATCAAGGGAAGTTTTTCCAACAAGCAGGGGAACACTTGTTAAAAATCATTTGTTGTACGATAAATTTTTAAAATACATAGAAAAGAAAAAATAAGAAGGAGAGAGAAATTTATGAATATAGCCATTTGCGATGATGAAGAATTTTATGTCCAAGACATATCAACACGTTTAGACAATTTTACACAAACTTTTAAAGATATTCCATTAGACATTGACACATTCACAAGTGGAAAAGATTTAATAAAATCATTTACTAAAAAGAAATATGATTTAATCTATTTAGATATAGAACTAGCTGATAGTAATGGAATTGACATAGCTCAATATGTTCATGATATTAAACCAAATTGTATGATTATCTTTGTAACAAGTCATATGAGTTATGTTAATCAATCATTTATAGTCAATGAATTTCAATTTATAAAGAAACCTATTGAATCAAAATTATTTATAGAAGAAATACAAAGAGCAATCAAAACCTATCGCTCTTTTACTAAGTCATATATGTTTCCAACATCCAATGGAAATCTTATTTTCAAAACAACTGAAATTATATCCTTAGAAACATCTTATAAATATTACAAACTATATTCAACTCGTGGAAATTATTATGGAAATTCCAAATCAATTCAAACAATAAAAAAAGATTTAGAAGAATTTTATTTTTTCAGAATACAAAGAAGTCATTTAATTAATTTATCACATATCAAAGAAATTCAGTATCCAAAAGTTATTATGAGTAATGGTAGTAAAATTAAAGTATCCAAAAAACGATATAAAGACTTCAAAAAAGCATTTAATAAATTTTTAGATCAATAAAAAGATTGAGCATTGATATCACTCAATCTTTTTTTGTCTTTAATATAATTCTTAAAACAACTCTATCTTCTTTTGTGTCATACTGTATATCACCATCATATCGCTTCACAATATCCTTAATCTCCTCAACACCAAAGCCATGATTCATTTTATCGACCAATTTACTTGTTTTATAAAAGCGTGGCTTTGTATGAGGAATGATTGAATTGGTGATATGAATAACTAGGTAATCTTTCTTGTTTCTAGCTTCAAAGTAAATATAACGATTTTCTTCGACTTTCTCACATGCTTCAATAGCGTTATCTAATGCCAAACCAATCAATAAAGCTAATTCATTAATCTCAATATCACCATAGTACATATTCTTGGCGTTTTCTTCATAGATGATATTCTTTTCCTTTGCCAAAGATAGCTTATCATCAATGACACTATCAATCGAAACATTACCAGTATGGATCAGTGCATCTCTTTCCTCTACTACACCCAACAATTCTTTAACCAGATCTTCAGCCTTCTCATACTTCTTGTCCTTGAGATAACCATATACAATATCCAAATTATTTCTGACATCATGTCTCATTTTTCTTTCTTTTTCATCTACACTTATTCTCTTGTAAATATATTCTTTCTCTTTCAAGATGTTTTGTGTTTGAATTGCCAAATCTTTTTCTATTTTCTCGTGTTTTACTTGATACCTATCAAAGAAGATAGATGATGCAATACTGACGAACATCACAAATATGAAAGTTCTACCAACAACTGGAAAATAGAACAGACTTCTTGTGTTAGTAATAAAAGTAGAACAAAAATAAACAAAAAGTAAAATACTAATAATTTTATAATGGAAAAATCTTTTACCAATCATACAGTTAAAATAAAGACATAAAATTGTAAATAATACATATCTTTCAATAAATAAAACTAGTGTTATGTATGAATGGAGATATTCAACGTAATAACTTATGATTTGAGTATCGAAAATCCATGAAAAAATAACATGGCAAATTATATAGATAATTCCTTTTAAAAAAATAAAATGGATTATTGCTTTAAAATTCGTTTTAAAATTTAAGTGATATGTTTTTAATTGGACAATCAGTATTAGAAAGGTAATTAAAATTGTATAAAAGAAACCAGGTGATACAATATTTATAAATATTAGAATTACTAGACATAGGCAATTTATTGGATTTATTTTTAAATATTTTTCATCTTTATTTTTTTTATGACTGATGTTAATTATAAGAAAATTAATCAGATATAAGTCTATGACTGATAAAATACAATTAATTATAAAATTAATAATCGAATCCATTCTTAAAGCTCCTTATTGATAAATTCACGATATTTTACCTTGAAATCTTTTCTCTTTTTCTTAGTAATATGTAATTCATGCTTATTTGTCATTGTGATATCTTCATAAGTAAATGTATCAACATGCTTAAAGTTAATGATAATACTTCTATTAAGTTGGTAAAAATTATAATTCAATAAATCCTTTTTAGTTTGTTTTATTGATTTACTATTACCAAAATATTGTGTTCTAGGCGTAAACAGTTTATAAGTATCATAACTTGTTTCAATATAAACAATATCATCTGTTTTAATATACTTTGTTCCTCCACTTGTATTAAAGACTACACAACGATTTAATTGCGTATATCTATCAACAGAACGTCTTAATTCTTTTTCAAATAAACTATCTTTGATTGGCTTAGTAATAAATTGAGCAGCACCAACCCAATAGGATTCAGGAATATAATCACTATATCCACTTACAAAAACAATAATACATTCAGGCATAATATCTTTAATTTGATATGCCATTTCGATACCGTTCTTTTCTTTAAATTCAATATCTAGATAAACTAAATCATATCTTACAAATTTAAAGCTTTCCATAAATTCTTCAGGATCAGTAAAACCATCAAATTTATTTGGTTGGATATCCTCTACTCCAAAATTTCTTATTCTTTCTAAAATGTTGTTGACGTAGTATTCTTCATCGTCACAAACCGCAATTTTCATAATATCAACCTCCCATATTAATTTTTATTCGTAATTATAGAAATCGCGAGTAACTCTATTGTATAACAAATTTTACCATTTGTGTGTGCATTTTTATCCCAAATGCATGCACTTTTCACCTTTTCGACACAAAAATGCTTAATTTTCAATTATTTTTATATTGGGAAGGGGGTGTAATGATATGAAAACAAAGAAGAAAATGGTTGCTTTAGGAATGAGTTTAATGATTTTATGTGGAAGTCTTGCTAGCGTCTCTGCCTATGTTTATGTGCCTGGTACACAGTATCAAACTGTGACACATAAAGATATTCCAGCGTGGGGATATCACAGTTTTGATACATACTATGGAAGCAAGAAAGCAACAACTGGATATTTTGCTACATTTCATAAAACACATGGAGATGCAGCTTTAGGAAATTTTGCTGAAATCATTACAAGTGGAAAAACGGCTAGATCTAATATGATTGGTATTCCTGAAGGAAAAACAGTATTATCTGAAGAACATAGTTGTTCAAAAGGAACTGTATATTTCACTGCAGTAGGATCTCATAGCTTAGAACCAAGCAACACATGTGATGTTAACTTAAAATTTAGCGCAGATAATCTACGCTAAAAAATAGCAAGCCCCCTCACTATCGAAGGGACTTGCTTTCTTTTTTAGTAATAATAACTTCTTGAATACGTTTGTTTTGAATCTTGGTGATTTGAAAACTCCATTCATCAACAACAAGTGTTTTGGTCGTACCATCTTGAGGGATAGTACGCAAATAACTATATAAAAATCCACCTAAAGTATCATAATCATCATTAAATGAAATGTTAATACCCAGTTCTTCTACTAAATCATCTATAAGAATATGACCTTTCACTTTCCATTGACAATTATTTATTTGTTGAATAAGAGATTGTTCATGCATATCATGTTCATCATAAATATTCCCAAATATTTCTTCAACAAGATCCTCTAATGTAATGATTCCGCTCATTTTACCAAATTCATCAATCGCAATTGAAAAATGAACATTTTTATCTTGCATATCAGCAAATAAATCATCTGCACTAATTGTTTCAGGAACAAAATAAGGTGAAGTTAAAAGCTCTTTAAGAGTTTTTTCTTTTGTTTGTAAATTTAACAGATAATCTCTTACATGTAAAATACCAATAATGTTATCTTCATCATTTTCATAAACTGGATATCTTGATAAACCAGTTTCTTTGATGATTTGAATGATCTCATCATCATTTGCTTCTATTGATAAAGTCATAACATCAACACTATGTGTCATAATTTCACGGATACAAGTATCATCAAAATCAAATATATTTTGTAACCATTCACTTTCATCTTCATCTAAAATACCACGTTTTTCACCTAATTCAATCATTGTTAAAATATCTTCCTCAGTAACGGATTCTTCATTCGCTTCAGTTTTAAGATGAAGTAATTTTAAAATTGCATTCGTAGATAATGAAAGAAATGAAACAATAGGTTTCACAACCTTTGCTACTCCAAGAACAACACCACAAGAAAGTTTTGAAACTTCATATGGTTTTTGCATCGCAATTCTTTTAGGAACCAGCTCACCAAAAACCAAGGTAAAATAAGACAAAATCAAAGTAATAATAATAACTGAAATCGTATCTAAAACATTGATTGATAAAGCAGTTAATCCTAAATCATAATAAATCCAATTGGTTAAATATTTAGAAAAGTTATCTGCTGCAAAGGCACTACCTAAAAATCCGGCTAAAGTAATGCCTATTTGAATCGTAGATAAAAATCCCGAAGGTTCTTTTGTTAAACGTAAAAGACGTTGTGCAGTTTTTTCACCTTTGTCTGCTTGCTTTTCTAATTGTGTTACATTGAGAGATAAAACAGCAATCTCACTAGCCGCAAAGAATGCATTCACTAAAATTAAAATAACTTGCAATAATAATTGCGAGGGTATAGAGTCCATATCATCACACTCCTCTTTTTTTGTGTCCTCTAACCGTTTTTGTGATACAAAAAAAGACTCATATCACAAAAGTAATAAAAGTCTCGTTATTTCATATATAAACCGGCTATAAAAGCGTGGTGACGATTATATAACATCTAAATAGATGCTAACTACTCCCTTTTATGTCTCTATTTTATCATATTCTTTAAAACTGTCAATATGGATTTGATTATGCTAAAATAGAAATATGAAAGTAGGAGATGTGAGAAGATGGAATTGATATTAGAAGAATATGTTCATGAAAATTTACCTAAAGGATTTCAACCCTATTCTATTTATTGCATGATTGTAGATAATGTTGAAGTTGGAAGATTGGTCTTAAGAGAAGGACGTGATGAGGAAGTTTATTTTGCTGGACATATTGGATATAGTGTTTATGAAGAATATCAAGGGCATCATTATGCTTATCAAGCTTGTCTGCTTTTAAGAGAAATGCTTGATTTTGATCATCTTCTCATAACATGTAATCCTGATAACTATGCGTCTTTAAAAACAATTCAAAGATTAGGCTGTCAGTATATTGAAACAAAAACAATACCTGCACATTTAAAAAAAGATTTTGCATCTGAAGATACAGAAAAAATGATATTTATTTTCAAAAAATAATAGAACAAGGAGGAAACACATGAAGTTTGTACATATTGCCGATTTACATTTAGGGAAAGTTATTCATCAATATTCATTATTAGATATTCAAAGAGAATTGCTTTTTGAATTATTAGAATACATGAATCAAGAGGATATTAGAATTCTATTGATTGCTGGAGATATTTATGATCGTTTTATTCCTAGTCAAGAAGCGGTCAATTTACTAGATGAATTTTTAAGCAAAGCCTTGCTTGATTATCATATTGAAGTTTTAATGATTAGTGGTAATCATGATAGTAGTGATCGTATTCATTTTGCAAGCTCTATCTTATCAAAAAGAGGATTGCATATAGAAACTTATTTATCACAACATTTAAATTATGTTGAAAAAGAAGATGTCAGATTTTATTTATTGCCATTTGTGAAACCATCACAAGTTAAAGCTTTATATCATGATGAACAAATTCATGATTATCAAAGTGCTTTGAAAGCCTATATGTCACATCAAAAATTAGATTCTCATTATAAGAATATTTTAATTACACACCAATTTGTTGGGCACAATAGTTTAACAAGTGAATCTGAAATGCCAATCAGTGTTGGGGGAAGTGAAATTGTTGATGCATCTTTATTTCAAGACTTTGATTATGTAGCTTTAGGTCATTTACATGCTCCACAGGCAGTTACAAGAGAAACTATGCGTTATAGTGGCTCTTTAATGCGTTATTCATTTGATGAAGTGAAGCAAAATAAATCTATTGTTATTGTTGATACTGATGATATGTCAATAACATTACATACACTACATCCTAATCAAACATTAGAAAAATACACAGCAACATTTGTCGAATTAATGGATCCTCATTTTATCAAACAAAAAAATGATTTCTTAGCATTTGAGTTAAAAGATGAAACGTTAATTCCTCATGCAATCGATCAATTGAGAGTCCTATATCCAAACTTATTACAAATAACGTATTCTTACTTATTAAAAGAACAGACCAATCATCAAGTTCAATCCATACAAACCCTCGAACAGACAGATACTCCCACATTATTTCAACAATTTTATAAAGAAATGAAAAACATAGAATTATCTCCACAACAATTTAAAGTTGTCAAAGAATTATTAGAAAAAGTAGGTGAAGAACATGAGAATTCTTAGTTTAACCATGAATGCTTTTATGACTTATAAAGATTTAACAACAATTCATTTCGATGAACTGATTGATCATGGTCTTTATCTTATCAGTGGTCCAACAGGAGCAGGAAAAACAACAATATTTGATGCTATGACATTTGCATTATATGGTGTTGCAAGTGGTACTTATCGTAATCAATCTTATTTTCGTAGTGATTTTGCTGAGGCAAAAGAAGAAACCTATGTTGAAATGACTTTTGAACTTCATCAAAAAATCTATACTGTCAAACGTTCACCAACATATATGCGTCCAGGTTATAAAACACCAAAGATGGCAAATGCTTATCTTCAATATGATGATGTTATGATTGAAGGTGTAAAGGAAGTCAATAACAAGATCAATGAGCTATTAGGCGTTGATGTTCATCAATTTAAACAAATTGTCATGATTGCTCAAGGAGAATTTACGAAACTCATTTATGCTAATAGTGAAGAAAGAGAACGTGTCTTAAGACATATTTTTCATAGTGACCCATTAGTGAGTTTTGAAAATATTTTAAAAGAAGAAACACGTAAATATAAAGAAAAGTATCAGTTATCAAGTGGACAATTATTATCACGTTTTCAATTACTTGATTTTTCTAAAGAATTTCAACAAATTCATCAAGATGGCTTTCATCCTAGTTATATTGATGATGCAATACAGGAAAATGATAAACTCTATGCATTGGTACAAGAATATCAAAAACAATATCAAAAGCATAAAGACCAATATGAACAATTATCACAAGCCTATTATCAAAAACAAAAACATAATCAAGATTTACAAGAATATCATCAAGTGCAACAGGCTTATCAAACATTATCAAATCAACAAGCGAAGATGGAACAAATCAAAAAAGATATTGATAAACTAAATATTATTGAAAAAAATCAATCACTTATTTATCAATATCAGCAGACTCAACTTCAATTACAAAATAATCAAAAACAAAGTGAAAACATTACCTTACAATTACAACAATGTACAACTCTCTTTAAAGATATCCAAAAAAAATATACAAATCTTTCTGTAATTCAACAAGAAAAAGATGCTTTAATGGTTGAAATGGAAAAAAGCAAACAAGCTTCTTTAAAACAAAAAGAATATCAAAAGCTTAAGTTAAGTTCGCAAAAACTTCATCGTACCTATCAACAGACCCAACAAAAATATAATGAACTCTTATCAACACATCAAAAATTTATCAAACGTATGGAAAGAGATCAAGAAAATGTCAATCATCTTCCCAATTTACAATTAGAACTCCAACAAAAAGAACAATTGGTTAAAGAAGTCAATCAAAAACGGGTTTCTATTCATGAACTAAGTGAATTTTATGATGATTTTACAAAACTTCAAGATCAACATTATGAATTATCAAATGAATATAAGAAAAAAGATGCTATTTATCAAGATGTTTTTTTACGTTATCAAAAAGAAGATGAAAACTTTAAAAGACAACAAGCAGGAATTTTGGCATCTACTCTTGAAGATAATCAACCTTGTCCGGTTTGTGGATCATTATCCCATCCACATCTAGCAACCTTGACTTTTAAGGTTTTGACATCTAATGAATTAGAAGAATTAAATCAAGAGGTAGAAAAGAAAAAAGCTATCAAAGAAGATGCTTATCAAGAAGTCTTGAGCCAAAATGAGCGTATTCACCAAATGAAGGCAAAGATTGATGTTTTAAAAAAACAGTTAAATATTGAAGAAGAATTATCTAAAGAAGTCTTTATTCGATTGCTTTCAGATATTATTCATATTGTTGAAGATCAAGAAAAGACATATCAGAAGTATTATACAGAAGTAGCATATTTAAAAAGAATTCAAAAATCACTAGAACAAGATCAAATTGTATGTGATAAACAAAAACAAGAGTTAGATCAATTCCAAGAATTATTATATTCCCAAGAAAAACAAGCATCTATTTATCAAACTCAAATACAAGAATTAATATCACAGTATGAACAGATTGATTCTCAAGATTATCAAAAAGTTTTAACATCTCAACAAGATCAATTGGAATTACTCAATCAACATATCCATAATATTGAAGAACAATATTATCAGTGTCAAAAAGATATTTCAGTTTTTACTCAACAAAAAGAAACTCTAGCTCAACAAGCGATTCAATTACAAACTGACTATCAACAATTAGAAAAACAATATCTCAATTTTATTTCTTCATCATTTAATGACATACAAGAATTTCATGATTATCAACAGATGTTAGAACAAAAATCAGAAAAAGAAAACATCTATCAAAATTATCTTGTTGAACAAAAAACATTATTAACACGTCTCAAAACTTTAGAAACACTTACGCAAGGTCAAGAGATGGTGGATTTAAGTCAGGAAGAAGTACGTTTAAAAGAATTGGAAGAAAAACGAGATTGTCATTTTCAGACTTATAATCAGAAATTACATACATATACAAAAAATCAAGAAATTCTTAAAGCATTACAAAAAGACTATACCAAAAATCAAGATATCTTTGAAAAATATACTATGTATCAAGATTTATCTGATATAACGTCAGGGAAAAATCCACAACGTATGTCTTTTGAGCGTTATGTTCTATCAGCTTATTTTGAACATATTTTAGAATATGCAAATATTGAATTATTGAAAATGAGTAATGGACGTTTTGCTTTATATCGAAAACAAGCGGTTAAAGGGGCTAAACAACAGGGGCTAGATTTAAGTGTCTTGGATTATGAGACTGGTATTATGCGTGATATTCAATCTTTATCTGGGGGTGAATCTTTTAAGGCAGCATTATCTTTGGCTTTAGGATTATCTTCAATGATTCAAAGTTATGCTGGTGGTATTGAATTGAATACTTTATTTATTGATGAAGGATTTGGCACATTGGATAGTGAATCTATTGACCAGGCCTTGTCAGTTTTATTAGATTTAAAAAATGATAATAAAGTGATTGGAATTATTTCTCATGTTGATGAGTTGAAAGAAAGAATTTCAACTCAAATTGTGGTTGAAAAAGGTGTACAGGGAAGTATTTTGCATATTGAAAAAGAATAGCTAGTGAAGTCGTTTAAAATTCAATATTCATAATTGCAATTTATGATAAATCTTGTATAATAATATGGTAAATATGAAGAAAAGGGGTATATATAATGGCGAACAATAAAGTCAAAAATGATGCAATTACATCAAGAGATGAAGACTTTGCTCAATGGTATACAGATGTTTGTAGAAAAGCAGAGTTAATGGATTATTCAAGTGTCAAAGGATTTATTATTTATCGACCTTATGGGTATGCTTTATGGGAAATGATTCAAGCATACATGGATAAGAAATTTAAAGAAACAGGACATGAAAATGTTTATATGCCGCTGTTAATCCCTGAATCATTACTTCAAAAAGAAGCAGATCATGTTGAAGGATTTGCACCTGAATGTGCTGTTGTTACAAGAGGTGGATTAGATAATTTGGAAGAAAATTTAATTATTCGTCCAACTTCTGAAACATTATTTTGTGAACATTATGCAAAAATCGTGAATTCTTATAGAGATTTACCAAAATTATACAATCAATGGTGTAGTGTAGTTCGTTGGGAAAAAACGACAAGACCATTTTTAAGAGGTTCAGAATTCTTATGGCAAGAAGGTCATACAATTCATGCAACAAAAGAAGAAGCAAGAGAAGAAACAATGCGTATGTTAGGTATTTATGAAAATACGGCTAAAGATTTATTAGCAATTCCAATGGTTACCGGAAGAAAAACAGAAAGAGAAAAGTTTGCTGGAGCTGAGGAAACATATACAATTGAAGCTTTAATGCATGATGGGAAAGCCTTACAATCAGGAACTTCACATTATTTTGGTGATGGTTTTGCTAAAGCATTTGGTATTCAATTCTTAGATAAGGATAATAAACAAAAATATGTTTATCAAACATCATGGGGTGTCTCAACTCGTTTATTAGGTGCAATTATTATGGTTCATGGTGATGACAATGGTTTAGTATTGCCTCCTAGAGTTGCACCAACACAAGTGATGATTATTCCAATCCAACAACAAAAAGAAGGTATTCTAGATAAAGCTCATGAAATTGAACAACAATTAAAAGCGAGTGGTATCAGAGTCAAAGTTGATGCAAGTGATAAATCACCAGGATGGAAATTCTCAGAAGCAGAAATGCGTGGAATTCCACTTCGTTTAGAAGTTGGACCAAGAGATTTACAAAATGGTCAATGTGTTGTCGCAAAAAGAGTCAATGGTGAAAAAATCACTTTACCATTAGATGAAAAGTTACCTGAAACAATTGCTCAATTATTAGACGATATTCATGAAGAAATGTATCAAAAAGCATTAGCTTTTAGAAATGATCACATTACAAATGCTACGACATTTGAAGAATTTAAAGAAATCTTAAATACAAAAGGTGGATATGTGAAGTTACCATGGTGTGGTGATGAAGCATGTGAAGTAAAGATTAAAGAAGAAACTGCTGCTACTTCTCGTTGTATTGATACTGAAGCAACAGTTGAAGGAGTTTGTCCAATTTGTGGTAAAAAAGCAAAACATATTGTTTATTTTGCAAGAGCTTATTAATATACGTCATATGACGTATATTTTTTTACAAAAAAACTCCTTTAAAAAAGGAGTCACTGCTTGATTTTGACTTTTAATAAATGAATCAGTGAAGCAGCTTGGAAACTATCAATAATTGCACCCTGAATATCTTCTACAGTCGTTATAAGATTTGTCAAATCACAGCTAGATAAATCAATCTGATAAAGTGAGGCATGCTGAATTTCACATTGTTGAAGATTACATTCATGAAATGTTGTTTTCTTTAAATTGGTTTCAATAATACTTGCTTGATATAAATCACAATGTTCAAAATGAACTTCTTTATTTTTCATAAAGGTAAAGTTTGCAAATCTGCATAAACAATCTTTCAATAAAACTTGATCAAACAAAGATTCAGAAAAATCAGTGCCTAAAAGCTTACAATTAATAAATTGAACACGACGAAATAAACTCGATAACAATTTTATATTGGAAAAATCACAATCTTTAAAAATAACATCAATAAAATAACTATCTTCAAATTGAACATCTTGCATACTAACATTTTCAAAAAGACAATGTTTAAATTCAATACCATGGCAATGTTGATCAAACAAGACATCCATTTGATAATGGGCATTATTGATTTCCTCATGGTCTAGGTCTTTGGATAATGTTGTTTTTTCTAAATAGTCTAAATTTGGTTTTTGCATCAAATCACCCCATTGACTATCATAACATAAATCAATTTTCTTTTAACCATATTTATGATAGAATATATAAAAATGAGGTGACAATATGGAAAGACAAAAAAGAATTGCATTAATTAACGACATAACCGGATTTGGAAGGTGTGCTATTGCTGTTATGGCACCGATTATTTCGGCAATGAAAATACAGGCAATTACAATTCCTACTGCGATTCTTTCTGCACATACTCAATTTCCAGTTTTTTATTTTGATGATTATACAAGTAAAATGTCTGATTATATTCAAACATACAAAGATTTAAACATAGAATTTGATGCAATTGCAACAGGATTTTTAGGCTCAAAAGAACAGGTTGATATTGTGATTGACTTTATAAAAAGGTTTAAAAATGCTTCTTCTTTTGTTTTGGTTGACCCAGTCATGGGTGATCATGGGAAATTGTATTCAACATATACTCCTGAAATGTGTGCAAAAATGAAGGAGCTCGTTCAATACGCAGATTTAATGACACCGAATTTAACTGAACTCGTGACTTTAGTTGATCAGCCTTATCCAGAAAAATTACCAAGTTTTGATGAGTTAAATGCAATGTGTGCATTGCTTTCTCATCAAGGACCTCGTCATATCGTTGTAACAGGTATTCCATTTAATGACAAGCAAATCTTAAATTTTATTTATAATCAAGGAGAGGATTATCAAATTGTGATGGTCGATCGAATCGGTCAAGATCGATGTGGGACAGGAGATGTTATTTCAGCAGTTATTGCTGGTCATTATTTAAACGGACATAGTTTTTATGAAAGTGTTCAAAAAGCAACATCTTTTGCTTCTAAGTGTATTGCCTATTGTGAAGAAACCAATGTTCCACGTCATTATGGTTTAGCATTTGAACAATATTTATATGAGTTAGGAGAAGATAGAAAATGATTTTATATACATTGAAAGATAATCAGTTTGTAGATTTAGCAAGTTTAGATTCTTTAGAAGATGCTCATGTGTATGTGAATTTAACAAACCGTTGTCCTTGTGCATGTACGTTTTGTTTACGTCAGACAAAGGTGATGAGTGAATCACACACACTTTGGTTAAAAGAAGAACCGACTGTTGATGAAATTATGAAAGAATTTCAAAAATATGATTTAGATGATTTTAGTGAGGTTGTTTTTTGTGGGTTTGGTGAACCATTAGAAAGAGTGGATGAAGTGATTCAAATTGCAGGTCTTTTAAAGTTATATCGTCGAGATTTACCAATTCGTATCAATACCAATGGTTTAGCTAATTTAATTCATCAGCGGGATGTAACCCCTCAATTTAAAGGTCGGATTGATATTGTTTCCATTAGTTTAAATGCTCCTGATGAAAAGGAATATTATGAATTGACAAGAAGCCGTTTTGGAATTGAATCATTTCAGGCAATGCTCGATTTTGCTAAAAAATGTAAAGCCTACGTTCCCCATGTTATTTTAAGTGTTGTTGATATTATAGGGGAAGATAAAATAAAAAGATGTCAAAAAATTTGTGATGATTTAAACGTGACATTAAGAGTGCGTCCATTTGAAGAATAGGAGGAAGATTATGTTATATATGACAAGAGAAGAACGTCAGATTTCTTTAGAAAAAATGGTGAATACAAGAGATTTAGGCGGTTATGAAACACAAGGTGGAAAGTACAGCAAAGCGCATAAGTATATCCGTGCTTCTGCTCCAACATATGCAACCAAAAAAGATATTGCGGATTTAAAAGCCTATGGCGTAAAGGTCGTTATTGATTTAAGAAGTGATTTTGAAAAAGAATGTCAAAAAAATCCTTTTAAAGATGATCCGGATATTGATTTTTATGAAGTGAATCTTTTTGATTCATCCACAGCAACAATCGTTCCTGATGAAGTCAAGATGTATAAAGATTTGGGTGGCGTTTATATTTATATGTTAGAAGGTATGAAGGATAAATTTAAGGAGTTATTTGATATTTTCGTTAAGTATCCTTATGAAGGAATTATGTTCCATTGTTCGGCTGGTAAAGATCGTACAGGTGTAACATCAGCTTTATTATTAGATTTAATTGGTTGTCATGAATATGATATTGTTAAGGATTATAGTGAATCTTATGAGAATAATATTGAGATTAATGAAAATTTATCTGAGATGATGAAAGATGAAGAAGCAAAACAATATTTAAAATCTTCACCACGTTATATGATGGAACTTTTGGATTATTTAAGAGAGCATTATGGCAGTGCAAAAGAGTATTTAGTTGAAATTGGGCTTAAAATTGATGAAATAGATCAATTAATTGAAAATTTTACAATTTAAAAAAGAAAAATCGCCTCTTACACGCGTATATATAAGTAGGAGGTATTTTTTATGAAAGAAAAATTTACATTGAAAGAAAAAGATTTTATTGTACGAGGCATTTACAAACGATATCAAAGAGCACAATTGGATATTCTTTATTTGAATCAGCATTATAATTACTATCCACAGGTTGATGTGTTCAAAGTGAAGGAATCCAATGCTCATTATCAAAAGGCAGATGCTCAATTTGTTGATCAGCTTCAAAGAAAACAACAGTTAGAAGATTTTGTAGGAATTGTCAATCAAATACATACCCATCTTTCTCAAGAAACATATCGTTTTATTGAAAACGAATATTTAAATTTTTATGATTCATCATGGTGGGTGCCTTATTTTTCCCGAGCAACTTATTATCGTTTGAAACATCGTGCTTTAGATGAAATAATAGAGTGTGCGTATACTTTTTTTAGTGAAAATGATTTAATCAAGTTAATGTTATGAGATATTGCCAAGCGTAGCAAAATTATGTATAATACCAATTAAGTCAATAAAAGGAGAATGTTATTCATGATAAAGAATTTAATTGGTGGAATTGCTGTGGGAATTGCCAATGTTATTCCTGGTGTTAGTGGGGGTACAATGATGGTTATCCTAGGAATCTTTAATCGTATGATGGAAGCTATTTCTGGGGTTTTCCAAAAAGACAATGATCACCGTAAAGAAGATATATTATTTTTGTTACAAGTTTTGATTGGAGCAGCCGTTGGATTAATCGGTTTTGCTAAGATTTTAGAATTTCTATTTAATCATTATCCAACACAAACAATGTATTGGTTTATTGGGTTAATTGCTTTTAGTATTCCATTATTTTTAAAAGGTGAAATGAAGGGTGAAAAAATTAAAATCCTTCCATTAGTTTGTGGTTTAGCCATTATTTTTGGTTTAGAGTTTTTAAATCCAGGTGAAGGAAGTGTGGAAGTAAATCCATCATTTCCAACTGTTACATTAATATTATGTTTGAAAATGATTCTTGTTGGAATCATTGGAGGAGCAACAATGTTAATGCCTGGTGTTAGTGGATCAATGGTTTTATTGATTATTGGTGAATACTATTTATTTAAATCTTATTTAGCAAATGTAACATCTTTTCAACTTGATGTGTTGATTCCATTATGTTTTATTGGAATTGGCGTTATTCTTGGAATTATTTTAAGTGCAAAAGTCTGTGATTTCTTTATTAAAAGATATAAAGCTGGATTTTTAAGTTTTATTCTTGGATTGATTATTGCTTCATCACTTGTTTTGATTCCTTTTGATGCAAGCTATGATGTGATGGTTGTAGTGAGTTCATTACTTGCGCTTATTTTTGGTGGTGTCATTGTTTTAGGATTAGGGAAATTACAATAAGCAGCGAGGGCTGCTTTTTTGTTAATGTTTGATTTGTTTTGGGCTATAATAAGGATAGGGTATAGGAGGTATTTTATGAACGTAGAAATTATTAATGTCGGAACAGAATTATTATTAGGAGAAATTGTGAATACCAATGCAACACTTTTGCAAAAAGTTTGTCGTGATTTAGGTTTTGATGTATATTATCAAAGTGTTGTTGGTGATAACCCTAAACGTCTTTATGAATGTTTAAAGTTAGCCTTTGAACGTGGGGCAGATTGTGTCATGACAACTGGTGGACTTGGACCAACGACTGATGATTTAACCAAAGAATTATCGGCACAATATCTTGGCTTAGAGATGGTTTATCATGAGGAAGAAGCTAAAAAAGTTGATTTAAAATGTCGTTATTGTACTGGGGTAAAAGACATCCCACAAAATAATTTTAAACAAGCTTATTATCCAAAAGATGCATATATTTTAGAAAATGATATGGGAACAGCAAATGGATGTGTCATGAGTAAAGATGAAAAGATGATTATTAATTTACCAGGGCCACCTAAAGAATTAAAATATGTTGTGGAGCATTCTTTAGTTCCTTATCTTTTAAAATACAAACAAGATACAATTTATACATATGAATATTTAACGATGTTTATTGGTGAAAGTAAACTTGCTGAGGTTTTAAGTGATTTAATTAATGCGCAAAAACAAGTATCAATTGCTTTATATGCTGGTGAAGAAACCGTAAGAGTGAGACTGGCAGTAAAAGCATCTTCTCAAAAGGAAGCAGATACATTAATGATATCAACAAAGAAACAGATTGAGGAAAGAATACATTCTTATATTATTTTTGAAAAAGATTTAAAAGAGGCTTTGTTAAAAAATATGGTTCCTATTTCTATAGTTTATAAAAATGATTTTCGTTTACAAGATGACTTTTTAAAACCATATTTATCAAATTATCCTGAAATTGAGATTGTTATTGAGACAAAACAAGTTGATTTAGGAGAGATTGTTATTGTTCATTTCAATGATTATACATTTGAAGTTCCAACATTTGTAAAAGCTGAATATTCTTATGCAAAGGTTGAATCACGCTTTATTGCTCAGCTTTATCGATATATAAAGAACTTCAAGAAAGAAAAATGTCAAAATTTAATGTGAAATGCATAAAAAAATTGTAATTTTCAATTTTCTGTATATAATATCACTGTAAAATTTAATATAGAGCGGAGGATATGGATGAAATATAAGATTGAAAATTGTCGCTATGAATTGGTGAAGGATTTATTGTCTAGTCTTGATTCATTAATCGCTAATGTAGAGAAAGATGAGCAAGGAACTATTGTGACTCTACATGAGGGAAATTCTCAGTTTGATTTAATGAGAGCTTTAAAACAAGATCCTTTACAAATGTTTTGTGAAAATTGTAAAGTTTATGCTGTATAGACGTCATCATTGGATGGCGTCATTTTTTATCGTTTATGTTGTAAAAATATGGTATTTTTAAAAACTAATCCTATCTTTTCAAAATGTAAGAGTTTACAACCTTAAAAATAACAAAAAACATTGATAAAAACAGGTAAATTTTAACTTTTTTCTTGCGAAAATAGAAACTTTCAATATAATAGGAAGTGTCCTAAGGGATAACACATGTATGTCAATATAATATTCCTCGACATACAAATCAGCAAATAAAAGTATTCATATGAGTTTTACTCAAAAAGAGTAATCACTGTTAGAGGCAGCAGTCTAACAGAGGTAGTGAACAGCAGCGCTATCGATCATTCATATAAGAAAAGAGCGATAAATAGGGGTATCGCTCTTTTCTTATATGTGAAACAATTCAATGAATTTTAAAGCAGCAGGGGTTAATGTTTTTCGAGTAAGATGAGCATAACCAATGCTTCTTTTAGGAATAGGTGGATTGATCTTAATTTCATAAATATCTTGATTATTTAATTCTTCTAATGAGAACTCTTTGATTACACAAGCTTTACCAAGATTATTTTTCGCTGCCTCCAATAACAAATCATGGGAACCAAGTTCAATTGAAGATGTTAATAGAAGTCCCTGACTAGCAAAATGATAATCAACATATTGTCTTGAATTTGATGACCTTTCTAATAGAATAAGTGATTCATGTGAAAGTTCTTGTAAAGAATACACTTTTTCTTCAGAATTTTTGGAAACAAAAATATCATGGACTTGTAGACATTCTTGAATGGTTATCGCTTCATCATGTAATGGCATGTTTACAAAACCAATTTCAATTTGACCATTTTTTAATAAATCAATGATTTCTAAACTGGTACGGTTAACCATTTTAATTGTAACTTGAGGATAGAGTTGATTGAACTTAACAAGATAGGGCATAATATAATTCTCACTTAGGGTATCTCCAGCACCGATTGTTAATTCCCCTTTGGTTAAATCATGTAAATGACCGATTTGATTTTCAGCACTTGTGATTAAAGAAAGAGCTTGAGAGATTTTGGTATAAAGCATTTCTCCTTCTTTGGTTAAAACAACACCTTTAGATTGTCGAATAAAAAGTTGTGTGTTTAACTCTTTTTCTAAAGTATGGATGGCTTGTGAAACAGCTGATTGAGAAATAAAAAGATTTCTTGCGGCTAGAGAAAAGGATAAAGTTGAAGCAGCTTCATTAAAAATTTTATATTGTTCAAGTTTAATATTCATATTAGTTCTCCTTATATCATATTTTATAATTATTAATTTTACTAATAGATAAAAATATCATATAATACAGGTGTTGAAAGGTCAACAAAAGAAATCAAATATCGTAAGATAGTGATGATAGAAAGGAAGATAGAAATGGCAGGAGTTGTTGTAGTTGGAAGTATGTGGGGTGACGAAGGGAAAGGAAAAGTCACTGATTATTTAGCACAAAAAGCCGATGTTGTGGTACGTTATGCTGGGGGAAATAACGCTGGACATACAATTGTTTATGATGGGAAAAAGTTTGCTTTGAAATTGATTCCTTCAGGAATTTTTAGTGGACATGAAGTGATTATGGGTAATGGTATGGTTGTAAATCCTAAAGCATTTTTAGAAGAAGTAAAATATTTAAATGATGCAGGAATTGATACAAGTAAGATTCGTATCAGTGATCGTTGTCATGTGATTTTGCCTTATCATATTGCGATTGATAACATCCAAGAAGAACGTAAAGGTGCTCATAGTATTGGAACAACAAAGCGTGGGATTGGTCCAACTTATGTTGATAAGTATAGCCGTATTGGTATTCGTATGGGTGAATTTATTGATGAAGATTTGTTTTTAGAAAGATTAAAAGAAGTTTTCCCGATGAAAGTTATGGAATATCCTGAATTAGCTGAACAATTTAGTGTTGAAAGCCTCTTTGAAGAATATAAAGAATATGCTAAAATAATAAAGCCATTGGTATGTGATACAGGAATTTTACTTGATCAGTATTTACAAGAAAATCGTAAGGTTTTATTTGAAGGGGCTCAAGGCGCAATGCTTGATATTGATTATGGAACTTATCCTTATGTCACAAGTTCTCATCCAGGAGCAAATGGTGTGTGTGAAGGCGCAGGAATTGGACCTTTATATATTAAAGAAGCCATTGGAATTATCAAGTCATATACAACACGTGTAGGCGCTGGACCATTTCCAACAGAATTAAATGATGAAATTGGTGATTTTATTCGTGAACGTGGTCATGAATATGGAACTGTTACAAAACGTCCAAGAAGAACAGGGTGGTTTGACGCTGTGGTGGTTAATCAATCACGTAGAATATCAAGTTTAACAGGAATTGCTTTAATGTTGTTGGATGTTTTGAGTGGACTTGATACGATTAAAATCTGTACTGCTTATAAGTATAAAGGTGAGATTATTCATGGTTTACCATCAACTGTTAAAGGAATTGAAGAGGTTGAACCTGTTTATGAAGAAATGCCTGGTTGGCAAGAAGATATTACAGATGTGAAATCTTTTGAAGAATTGCCAGTCAATTGTCAAAATTATATTCGTCGTATTGAAGAATTAATTCATTGTCCTGTTGTGATGTTTTCAGTAGGACCTGATCGTAGTCAAACGGTTGTTTTAAAAGATATTGAATTTTAAGGAGGGAAATGAGTGAAAAGAGAATTAGTCATTGTTTTAGACTTTGGTGGGCAATACAATCAGTTGATTGCTCGTCGTGTGCGTGAATGCAATGTTTATTGTGAGATTTATTCTTATAAGATTGATATTGAAAAAATCAAAGCTATGAATCCTAAGGGAATTATTTTAACTGGTGGACCTAGTAGTTGTTATGAAGAAAATAGTGCAACTTATTCAAAAGAATTGTTTGAATTAGGAATTCCTGTTTTAGGATTATGTTATGGGGCACAATTGATGCAACATTTATTAGGTGGGAAAGTCGAACGTGCAAGTGTAAGAGAATATGGAAAATCAGAATTAACAGTTGATAATGATTCTGTTTTATTTAAAAATGTTGCAACAAAGAGTATTTGTTGGATGAGTCATTTTGATTATATTTCTCAAACAGCACCAGGATTTAAGATTACTGCAACAACACCTGATTGTCCTGTGGCAGCTTGTGAAAATGTAGAAAAGAACTTATATGCGATTCAATTCCATCCTGAAGTCTTACATACTGAAGAAGGAACAAAGATGTTATCAAACTTTGTATTGAATGTTTGTAAGTGTTCTAGAGATTGGCGTATGGATTCGTTTGTTGAAGAACAAATTCAAGCAATTAGAGAAAAAGTTGGGACAGGAAAAGTCTTATGTGCTTTATCTGGGGGAGTTGATTCCTCTGTAGCCGCTGTTCTTCTTTCTAAAGCGATTGGGAATCAATTGACTTGTGTCTTTGTTGATCATGGTTTACTTCGTAAAAACGAAGGTGATGAAGTTGAAGCTGTTTTTGGACCTGAGGGTAACTATGATTTGAATTTCATTCGTGTGAATGCGCAACAAAGATATTATGAAAAGTTAAAAGGTGTTGAAGAACCAGAAGCCAAAAGAAAGATTATTGGTGAAGAATTTATTCGTGTCTTTGAAGAAGAAGCAAAGAAGATTGGTGCAGTCGATTTCTTAGTTCAAGGAACAATTTATCCTGATGTTGTTGAAAGTGGCTTGGGTGGCGAATCTGCAGTGATTAAGTCACATCATAATGTGGGTGGATTACCTGATTGTGTTGATTTCAAAGAAATTATTGAACCATTAAGAGATTTATTCAAGGATGAAGTTCGTAAGGTTGGGTTGGAATTAGGTATTCCTGAATATTTAGTCTTTAGACAACCTTTCCCAGGACCAGGACTTGGTATTCGTATTATTGGTGAAGTGACTGAAGAAAAAGTAAAGATTGTTCAAGATGCTGATTTCATCTATAGAGAAGAAATTGCTAAGGCTGGACTTGATCGCTCAATTGGACAATATTTTGCAGCACTTACAAATATGCGTTCTGTTGGTGTTATGGGTGATGAGAGAACCTATGATTATGCAGTTGTTTTACGTGCAGTGAATACAATTGATTTTATGACAGCTGAGTCTGCAGAGATTCCTTATGAAGTTTTAAATAAGGTGATGTCTCGTATTATTAATGAGGTTCGTGGTGTGAATAGGGTATTCTATGATATTACGTCTAAACCACCAGGGACAATAGAATTTGAATAGTAAATAGAATGTAAAAAAGCCTTTAAATAAAGGCTTTTTTTTTAGTATGCCGGGCATGGCATATATCTAGGTGGTGAAAGTCCATTGTGGGGGTGATGTCGCAACTGCCAACCACTAGCCAATATCAAGGGTGTCTATCGTGAGGTGGAATCTGAAAGAATATGGAGGCAAAATCCTGGTCCGAGGAACACGAATCACATCAGGCGTATAATGGGGACGAGTGTGCTAAATAACACGAAGTCATAAGAGGTTGCGGAATAAAACTAGTATATGTAAATGTGGCGGATATATGGGAGGAAAGAGATATGACCTTATCCCGGGAGGTCTCATGATGGAGAAATCCTAGTAACAACGAATCATGAGAAGTCAGCAGAGGTCGTAGTAGCGAAGAAGTGGTACTATGTCAAGAAATATAACAGAAGAATTAAAAGAACAAGATCAAATGAAATGGGTTCAAGAAATGAATAATATAAGAGTCATGGTAGAAGAAATGTTGATCAATGTAATCATGGCTATGTAAATCAAAATAATATCAGCAAGATTTTTATTAGAAGATAAAAGGAGAAATAATTATGACTTTATATGAAGAATTTAAAGAAAAATATCTAAAGGATGATCTTATTGATTTCTTTATCGAAAAAAGAAAGTTCATATTAGAAAACAATAAGAAAGACTATCTAAATTATCTAATCAAGGAAGGGCTATTGGAAGAAGATATCACTAACGTAGCTAAGATGTCATTAGATTTATTTATTGTACAGGCACAAATGATATTGATTCATGATAAGGATATTGTTGAAACTTATTCAAAGCTAAATAAGAAACAAAAATCTATGTTATTTAGTGAAATCAATAAAAAACTTCGTTGCATGGTGTTAAATGAAATAACATACGTAGCTGAACTCGAACAGTATCAACGTTGATGAATAAATGTTAGCCTCTATTCAAGAGGCTTTTTCAATTTAACAAATAAAAAATCCAATTATATGAAAAAACTATTCAATTATAAGATGATAATTGATATAATTTTTATTGTTGAAAGGAAAATCAATATGCAAGTTAGTTATAATAATTTATTCAAAAAATTAATTGATAAAGGTTTGAAAAAGACAGAATTTGCAAAAGAAGCGGGAATTTCTCCTGGGACTTTAGCAAAATTATCAAAAAATGAGACTATTTCGATGGAAAATTTATTAAAGATTTATAAGTTTTTAGGTTGTAATAGTTTGGATGAAATTATAGAAGTTATTGATTGATTTTCTTTTTTGAGCTGAGGCTCATTTCGGTGTGGAATCATGATCTATCGTTTGATAGTGTTCAAGGCAAAGCTTAGATTCCAAAAAAATAAGTGAGAAGTGTAAACTAGGAGGACTTTATGAACAAAACAATATGTGAATTATTTGCCGGTGTAGGAGGATTTAGATTAGGTTTTGAAAGAGCCGATTCTGGATGGGAAACTACATGGTTTTCACAATGGGAACCAGGGGCGAGAACACAATGGGCAAATCAGTGCTATGTGCAACATTTTGGAGATTCACCAGATATAAATGGAGAATTTCATACTTGTGAAGATATTTCTACTGTAGATAAAAACGCTATTCCAGATCATACCCTTTTGGTTGGGGGATTTCCTTGCCAAGATTATTCAGTAGCTCAATCGTTATCTAGCTCAAAAGGTATCGAAGGAAAAAAAGGAGTTCTATGGTGGCAAATTAGAGATACCATCGAAGCAAAGAGACCAGCATTTTGTATTTTTGAAAATGTTGATAGATTATTAAAATCTCCAGCAAAGCAACGTGGGAGAGATTTTGGTATCATCTTAAGTTGTTTGAATGCCTTAGGATATTCTGCTGAGTGGAGAGTAATCAATGCCGCTGAATATGGTGCGGCACAACGCAGAAGAAGAGTATTTATTTTTGCATATAGAAATGATACGGTTTATGCTGACTCAGTAAAAGAAATGGACGAATTATCACTGATCAATTCAGATGGATTCATGGCGAAATCATTTCCGATTGAACAAGTAGAGAATTGTTTTGAAGGAACTTTGATGAATGATTTATTAGAAATGACAGATAAATTTTCATTTGATTTTAAATCAGCTGGATTGATGAGAAACGGAAAAATATATACAAATAATGTCGTTCCAGTAATGGAGACACCTATATTATTGGGAGATATCTTACAGTCTAATGTTGACGAAAGTTTTTATATAACAAACGAAAAAATGAGCAAATGGACATATTTGAAAGGTGCGAAAAAAATAAATCGTATATCAAAGACTGGACATGAGTATGTCTTTTCAGAGGGGCCTATTGCTTTTCCAGATTCATGGGATAAACCAGGTAGAACCATGCTTACAAGCGAATCTACTTTGAATAGAAGTACGCATGTTGTTTCAGATCCTGGAACAGGAGGATTGAGAACATTGACTCCAATCGAAGCAGAACGTTTACAAGGTTTCGATGACGATTGGACTAATAGTGGAATGCCAAATAGGATGAGATTTTTTTGCATGGGGAATGCTTTAGTAGTACCAATGATAACAAGAATGGCAAAAGTTTTAGATGGTATTATAGTAAATGAAAAATAGTATTATATCATAAAGGATGGTGATAATTGTGCCTAATCATATTTTTGAAAAAAAGGATGTTATACAGCGGCTTGAACATTATAAAGGTAAGAAATTTGAGGATATTGATAATAAAGGAATGTTTAAGCATGTACAAGACTTTAATTTACAAAAAGGTATTGCAGGCGCGGTTGTAGAGCAATGTATATTTGGTTATGACGCAGATACTAAACAAGAGGCGGATCTTATAATTATAGATGGTAGTGAATCAATAAAGACTGAGTTAAAAACCACAGGAATGCTGATTGAAACAGAGCCAAAAAGACATTATGTTGCAAAAGAGCCGATGTCAATTACCGCAGTTGGGGTCTATGATATTTCAGAACAAGAGTTTTATTCTTCCCACTTTTGGGAAAAGTTAGAAAATATGCTGATTGTTTATTATCATTATGCGTCAGACCATGCTGTTACACCATTTGAATACAAAAATTTTCCTCTTGTTGGATATGAATTTCATAAATTTTCGGAAGATGATATAGAAGTATTGAAAAATGATTGGGAAGCTGTTCGAAACCTATGCGCAGAGATTACAAGTCATTATCCAGGAATCAGAAATAGGGAATGGAAAGCAGCTGTTAAAGAGGAATATATTAATGTTCATGGGCAATTAAGAAAAGTATTAAGTTATATAAATTTAGCTCCGAAGTTTCCACCTAGGTTCAGATTAAAAAAACCTTTGGTTACAACTATCATTGCAAATCATTTTGGTTATAACCTTGAGCAAATACCTGGTAATTACACAACAATATCAGATATTGATAAAAAATGCCAAGAATTAACTTCAAAATATAAAGGGAGAACAATTTCATCGTTAGCTCAAGAATTTGGAATACCACATATTCGAGATAAAGAGAATAAATCTGTTACTGAACAAATAATAGTTGCAATGTTTGGTGGAAAATCTGAAAAATTGAATCAAATTAGTTTATTTGAGAAGTTTGGTTTAATAGGAAAAACAGTAGTTACCACTGCTAAAGGTGGCCGCACTGAAGATATGAAATTGTTTAAAATTGATTTTAATGAAGTTACACGATTAGAAGTGAGTGATGATCTTGAATGTAGAAAATATCAATTTGAAGATTCTGATTTATATACTTATTTTGCAGATCATGAATTTTTATGTATTATATTTGAAGAACCTAAACCTAAGGTTATTGAGGATTCATCAGGAATGTTTGTTAATATTACTCATAAGTTAGGTGATAACAGATTTATTGGGTTTAAGAGACTTGTGTTTAGCGATAAATTTATTGATGTAAAAGTAAGAAAAGTATGGGAGGATACTCGTACTAAGATTCTGACTAAAACTTTAATTGATGTTGTGCAGAGAAGAAAAGATGGATCCGTTATAATAAATAAGAATGGTGAAATCAGTTCTGTGCCAAATTTTATTAAAAGCAAAGATAATGATGTTTTTCTTAGGGGGTCAGGAAAAGATTCTTCCTGTAAAACAGAATGCGTCAATGGAATTAAAATGTTGCCTCAGTATGTATGGATTAAAGGAACTTCAATTGTGAAAGAACTCAATAAATTAGATTAGAAATAATAAGTTTGCAAAGGAGAATTAAATGAAAAAATATGTTTCTTTCGAAGAAATATGCAATCACAAAGAGAATTTTAAAAATTCAAACTTAAAATTGATTCCTGGAATGATTTATAAAGGTGGTAATAAAGGTAATCATAGTTCTGAAGTATTATCAAAATTAATGAAGGTTGGTAATACTGGAGGAATGCGTCCAAAAAATAATAAATATAAAAATACAGCTTATATTGTTTTGAATATTACACATGATAACAACGCATGGGAAGATTATATTGATTATAAAAAAGAAGAAGTTATTTATTATGGGGATAATGCAAAAAGTGAAGATTTATTTGAAACAAAACATAAGGGAAATAGAAATTTAAAATTTTTATTTGATAATATAGACAATCCTGATAATCAGTTCCCTTTATTTCTTTTTGAGAGGGATGCAGAATGTGTTAATAGAGATTTTAAATATATTGGGTTAGTAATCCCGAGTATATAATCTGATGGATTGAGCATTGTAAAAGAAAATAATAATGGAAAAGTTATTGAAAATTTTAAGGCAAGATTAAAACTGATTCAATGTGAAGTAGATTTTAGGTGGATTAATGATTTACTTGAAGGTATAAAACCATTAGAAAGTGAATTTTGCCCTTTGCCATGGGAAACTACAATTTTAAATTTTGGAAATGGATGCATAAATGAGTTGATTGCTAGTGGAGAAGAAAACTGGCAACAAGAGTCAATTGTTGAAAGTATAGCTGAAGGGAAGAAAAAGAAGATTTATACCACAAAATATGAAAGAAATCCTAAACTTAGAAAAAAGGCTATTGAAATACATGGTACAAAATGTGAAATTTGCGGTTTTGATTTTGAAAAGACATATGGAGAAGTTGGAAAAGGGTTTATTGAAGTTCATCATATAAACCCCTTATTCGAGTATGCTGAAGAGATGGAAGTAAATCCTAAATCAGATTTGATATGTGTATGTTCCAATTGCCATAGAATGTTGCATAGAAGGCGTGATAAAGTTATGGATATTAATGATTTAATCAAATTAGTTAATAGTAATTAATTTTAGTTTAGGAATGTATTGTGTTTGTTGTTTACAAATAGTTTATTAAATGTCTGTTGCTTAGATAATTACAATTAGGTAATCATCTAAGCAACGTTTTTTTTATATTTAGACAATATATGAAAAATATTGTCTAAATATATTGACAAATATAAATATATTATGTATATATAAATTGTAGATATTTAATATATTATTATATTTGTAATGAGAGGTAAAAGTATGGCATCTGAAAAAGAGAAAATTGAACGTTTTAAAAGAGTTGCAGAGAATAGAACTAATAAAATAATTGATCAAATTCGTCTTCTTGGCAATTGTGCTAATAAATCGAACTATGAGTACGATGAGGAAGATGTAAAAAAGATTTTTTCTGCCATTGAAGCTGAGTTAAAGGAAACAAAATCAAAATATCAAACAAAAGCCAGAAGTAAAAAATTCGAACTATAAGGGGGCGTGATTATGAAAAAGTGGAGATTTTTATCAAATCAAAATTCTACAATAGTAGGGATAAATGATGCTGGAATAGAAACGTTTACTGCGAATATGAATAAATCTTTAGTTAGAGAAATTATACAAAATTCATTAGATGCAGTAATAGATGGGTGCACGGATCCAGTAGAGGTAGAGTTTGTGCAGTTTGATATTTTAAGAGAAAGTATTCCAGATGTAGATGAACTTCAAAGAGCAATTAACAAATGTAAAAAAAGTAATCAGAATGAACCTGATGCTTATAAATTTTTTCTTAATGCAGAAAATATCTTATCTCAACCTAAAATAAGAGTTTTGAGGATTAGTGATCACAAAACTAAAGGACTCGAAGGAACTGATACATGTGAAAAAGGAACTAGTTGGAGTAGATTGGTTAAGGAAAGTGGATCATCTAATAAAGGGCAGGGATCAGGAGGTAGTTTTGGAATTGGAAAAGCAGCTGCATTTGCATGTTCTGATTTGAGAACTGTATTCTATTCATCTAAAGATGCGCGAGGTTTGTTGTCAAATTTTGGCGTTGCAAAACTAGTATCATTTGAGGATAAAAATCCTGGTGACTGGACTACAGGTATAGGATACTATTCAGAGGATAATAGATTTGTAGCAATTAATGAGCTAACAAAATTTGATATTAATTATAATAGAGTTGATAGTGGTACTGATATTTATATTTTGGGCATGCATGATACAGATGATTTTGAAAATACTTTTACAAAAGCTGTATTGTTAGATTTTTTGGTTTCTTTAGTAAATAAAAAACTTGTGGTAAGAATACAAAATCAAATAATTGATTCAACTACATTATCAAAATATATGAATAAATTAAATCCATATGAAAGTGAAGAAATCAAGGATTTATTAGAATATTATCATCTATTAACATCACATGATCCAAAGATAAAAAAAATCAAACTTGATTCAGCAAAATATGGAAAACAATTTGGATTTAAAGATGGTGAATGTACTTTATATTTAAAAGAAGATGAGGGACTAAATCGGAAAATTATGATTACAAGAAGAGCAGGAATGAGAATTCTTGAGCAAAATAGGATAAGTGGTAGTATAGATTTTACTGGGGTATTGATTATCGAAGGTAATCAGATGAATGAATCATTTAAAAAGATGGAAGTCCCTTCACATGATGCTTGGGAACCTGGACGAGTTCGTGGTGAAGAAAAGAAATATAATAATATATTACTTGGACTCCGCAAGTATTTAAGAGAAACTGTAAAGGATTTATTCGGTAAAGTTACTACAAATTCAATGGATGCTTTGGGAGCGAGTGATTTTCTTCCTGATAAATCAACAGATGAAGAAGAAAAATCTTTGAAAAAAGATGAAATGAGTACAAGAATTAAAAGTCTTGAAGGTAAGGTAATAGAACCATCTAAAGAAAGAACAAGAAGCATTGATAAGGTAGAAGTAGATTCTGATCCTGAAGGGGAAACTGGAAGTGGTAAAGGTGAAGAACCTGGACCGGTAAAGCCAACACCTCCTCATCCTGGACCGGTTATTGGAGTAAATCCAAGAAATCAAGGAGGTTTGAAAAATAAAGAAGGAAATGAAAAAAATTTAAAGAAAATACAAGTAAAAAAAAGGTTGATGTGTACAAATGCGAAAAGTGGAATTTATCATCTAAGTTTTATTGTTCCTTCTAATACATCAGAAGCCAAACTAGAGTTTACACTTTCAGGAGAGCAAAGTGATTTCGAATTACCTATACTTAATGCAAAAGTATTAAATGGAAATGCGAAAGTGACTTCTATTAAAGGTAACAAGGTTTTTTTATCTGGTTTAGAAAAAGGAAAAAATTTAAAAACTGAAATACAAGTTGAATTTGATAAATATTGTATGATGGAGGTGGATTACTATGCGTGTAAAAAGTAGATTATCACCATATCCAATACTTGATAATTATGGAGACGATTATGTAAATTCTTCATTTGATGCAGAGTATGAGATGACTACACAATTTAGTGAAATATATGCGAAAATTAGATTTCATTTAGAGAATAAAGAAATTGAAGAATTAATAAAGAATGAAAAAGCACAATATTTAGTTCATGTTGAATGTCCATCTACATGTTTTCGTATGAAATTTAGTTCGACTGAGAATGAGATAGAATTCAAATTAAGTTCTGTTAATCTAGCAAAAATATTAGAAATAAGAACATTTATTGTTTTAACTCAAGATATAAAAAATTTTAAATCAGTTGATTTTCATCCGGATTATTTAGGAGAAACATTTAATCTTTTTAAACATCAGATAATTGCGATTGGTACAGGAAAAAATTATATTCTCAATAAAGATGATAGAGATTTAGAATCGTTACCTTCAGTAATACAGATAATGAAAACGAGTGATAAAAAAGGAAGTTTAACTGTAAATACAGATAGTGATAATTATATAATGGTTGGTCTATCTGAAGATGTATATGAATTATACGCTAGACTAGGTAAGAATACATATAAATCAACAGCTTTTAGCTTAGTATTACTTCCAGCTTTAATGATTGTTTTACAAAGAATGCATGCAAATAAAGATGATGAAGATTACAAGTCAAGGCATTGGTTTCAAGTCATTAATTCAATTTTAGAAAACAATAAACAAAAATTGGATGATATTACTATAGAAAATGATACTTTGTTGATGGTGTGTCAGTCTATATTTGCAGATCCAATTTCCAGAAGTTTTAAGGAATTGGATTCTTGTAGTGAAAGGATGTGATTTTAGTGAGATTATTATATTTGGATCAATCAGCAATTGATGATTTAAAAATGAATTATTCAATATACGAAAATCATTTTTTTGACGAAACTAATGAATGGTTTTTAAAAAAGTTCAATGAAAAAGGATGGATTAAAGAATCTAAAATTCAATGTAAAGATTTTGAATTGAATTATGATGAAGATTTTAATGTTTCGGATAGGAAAAATATAGAAATACTTTACGAAGCATTGAATGATCTAAATCCTGCCAATGCATTGGATGAACGATTATGGGCTGGAATGTTGTTTGGTCAATTTTGGAAGTATGTAAAATATAGAAGAGCGGAGGCGTTTAAATCTGGAGATGAAAGAGAGATACTGAATTCCTTTCTTTTCCTTCGTGGTACAAAAAGGAGTTGTTTTATAAATTGTTTATCTAGATTATGGTGGGCTGGTTACTTACTATATGACAACAAGAATTCATATCACTATAAGGCGATTGATTTAATCACAGAAAGTGCTTTTTCTTCAAATATAATGCTATTGTCATCAAGTAATTTTATGGCAAATAAATCTTTGGCATTAGGGGTAATGGATTGCATAAGTTCTCGTAAAGAAAAAGGAGAAAAAATTGGAAGATATCATTTTGTTGAAGCCAATAAATATTTGAATTGCTTAGGTGGAATAACTTTGCTGGATACAATGACAAGAGAAGAAGTTCAGAGTATTGTTAATGAAAGATTAAATAAAGTATATGGAAATATTCGAATTTGATATATATTTTTCCCTCTATTATAAAAAAGCTTTACCAAGAATTAAAACTGATTTACTGAACTTTATTATTATAAAACATGATTTTCATATGCTTAAAATATCCTTAATAGAACTATTTGTTACGAATCGTATAATATAAACAAATGAAGCATCAAAAGTTAAATACTACACAAGAAGTTTCTAAACGTATGAAAGCATTGAGTATTAAAAAAAGTAAGGTAGAATCTGTTCTTGCGAAAGCATTATGGAAAAGGGGATATAGATATCGGTTAAATTATAAAAAATTGCCGGGAACACCGGATATAGTGTTAGTTAAATATAGAATTGCAATTTTTGTTGATGGTGAATTTTGGCATGGTAAAGATTTTAATATAAATAAGGAAAAATTAAGAAATAATAAGTCATACTGGATAGAAAAGATAGAAGAAAATATTCAACGCGATATAAAGAATGATAATTTACTACGTCAAATGGATTGGATTCCTCTTCACTTTTGGAGCAATGATGTAAAAAAATATTTAAATTATTGTTTAGATGAAGTAGAAGATGTTATCTACGAGATTAGTTGCAGAGAGTAATTTATTATTGATAGTGATTTGTATTTTGTAATAATCACTAAAGCTATAATCGATTATAAAATTAAAAAACATAATAAGGTGGTGAATCATTACGAAAAATAATTATAAAACATTGGAGACATCAGTAAGACGAAGTTATGCAAGTGTTGTGTGGTCGCATAAGATTCAAGAAAAACAATGTGATATTTATACAAAGCAATATAGATATTTAGAAACACTAAATATTATTGCTGCGTCTACGACATCGGTTGGAATATTATCATTAATATTTACTAATCAATTTTGGATTAAAATAATATCTGCAATTTTATCATTTGTTACAATATTTGTGAGTGCTTATTTTAAATCGTTTGATTTACATCAGATGACTTTAAGTAATAAAACTACAGCAAATAAACTGTTATGTATTCGAGACCAATTATATTTAATCATTCTAAAAATACACATGGAATGTGATTCTGCAGATGATTTACTAATACAATACGAGAAAACACTTGAAGAATTAGATAAAATATATCAATCTGCTCCGAATACTACAGATAAGGCGGTAAAGTTGGCAAGAAAAGCTTTAAATGTAAGTAAAGATAATACTTTTACAGAAGATGAAATAAATGCATTTCTTCCTGATGAACTGATAATGGAGGGAAAATATGAGTAATTTAGTTTGTAAGCATGGAGAAATAATAGCTTTAGATATTAGAAGTAAGATTTCGCAAAGATACCATACTGTCACAAAAGCAATCAATAAAGAATTTTGGAATAGTTATAGTGACACTGCTAACAGTTTATATGTTGGATCTTATGGAAGGGGTACAGCAATAGATACAAGTGATTTAGATATTTTAGTGTGTCTCCCAGAATCAGAATACTATCGTTACGATGCGATGAAAGGTAATGGTCAATCAAGATTGTTGCAAAGTGTTAAGAATGCAATATTAAATGTATATCCGAGAAGTGATGTACGAGCTGATGGACAAGTAGTAAAAATTAACTTTTCAGATGGAATGAAGTTTGAGATATTACCCGCATTTAAGGTGTTTGATTGGTTCGGTAATTGGACAGGAACATATAAATATCCTGATACAAATATGGGTGGAAATTGGAAATCTACAAATCCTAAAGCTGAACAAGATGCTATGGCAAGCAAAAATAAGAGTAGTAATGGTTTGTTATATGATACTTGTAAACATATTCGTAGAATAAGAGATGACCATTTTAGCAGTTACCATTTATCGGGAATTGTGATTGATAGTTTTGTTTATAATGCTATTGGAGGATGGCGATGGTCTGAACCGGGAAGTACTTCTTCTGCAACAATAGGTTCATATGAGCAGGTCTTGATTGATTATTTTAATAGCCACCTTTTTTGGGGGCTTCCTATAAATGCTCCAGGTAGCAATGACTTAGTTTCTACTGATACGAGTATTGAATGTTTGAAAAAAGTACTTGATTATATGACTAAATAAAAAACGATCACACCAGAGAAATTAATACTCTAGTGTGGTCATTCTTTTTAAAAGTTCGTTTAAAGATTGTTACTAACAATTGATTTTATTCAATTTCTAATTTTGCTTTCTAAATTCTAACATATTTTGAGTATATTATAAAATTCAGAATATTTTATAAAATCTGATTATACTTTTAATAGGTATTAAAACTTAAATATTAACCATTGAGATAATTTGTATGCATTAGACAAAAATAAATTGAAAAATGTATTAAAATTTAATATTTGACGATACCTTTTCGCTACCAACATATTATAAAACTTTTATAAGAGAAGTAATAAATAGACAAAATAACAATATTTGACATGAAACGTTAACAAATATGTTAACTATAATCGTTTCATTTCGGAGTTTGAATAGTTGAAGCCATGCTGTAAAGTCCTTAACCATAGGGTTTTACAGCTTTTTTCTGTTTTTATTGCATATTACTTATTGCATTTTTTATTTGACTTCTCTGTGGTAGATGGCAGTGTGCTGATTGCTGGTATAATTTGCAATGCTTTGTGAAGCTGGTTTATATTGCAAAATGCTAGTCAATTTATTAGCAACTTCAAGATTAGTGTTGGGATATAAATGTCCATATGTTCCCAGCGTGGTCTGTATCTTTTCATGTCCCAGACGTTCCTTGAGTAGCAACGGGTTTTCTCCCATACTGATAAGCAGCGAAGCATGGGAATGGCGTAACGCATGAATTTTAATACGATGGACACCAGCTAATTTCGCAAGTTTTCCAATGCTCTAGGTAGGGTGGTTTTACTGGTAGGCGTACCATTATAACTTAAAATCAGTTTGCATTTTGGGAGGATTTTTTGTTGCACTTCTTTCCATACTTTTAGTTCATTGATAGTATCAGCATCAATGTATAGGGTGCGGATGCTTGCCTGTGTTTTAGGCTCAACAAATTTGTAATCAGTCATGGTTTTGTAATACAGAGTTTTTGTAATACTTAACATTCCTGTTTCAAAGTCTATATCACTCCATTGCAGAGCAGCGGCTTCACCAATACGCATACCTGTCATAAATAATAGCCAAAATGACATAAATAGGTAGTGTTCGTAGTAATCACCTTTATAAAGCAAAGAAATTACTTTTTGAAATTCTTCCAACGTCCAAAAGTCAACCTTAGTCTTTTTACTCTTGATATTTCCTATCATTCGTGAGGGGTTCTTTTTTGCTAAACCGAGAACAATCGCTCTATCAAATGCAATAGAGAGCATACCTTGTACTATGCGAATGTAGTTGGGACTGAATTCTTTTGTTATTTTCAGTTGCCAGTTTTGAACATTGATAGGCTCTATCTCATCTGTAGCCATTTTATAAAAATACTTAAAATGTTTTTTATGGTAGAACAGCGATTTATGTATGTGCTTTCCTTGACTTGTGTTTTATACCAAGGAAGATAGGTTTCTTCAATAAATTGTTGGAAAGTCACTTTACTTTTCTAATCTGTTAATTCATCTACCGAGGTCAAAAAAAGCTTTGAATATTCTTCTTTGCTTCTTTTTTTGTTTTGAAACTGCTACGGTATTTTTGTATTTGTTTACCTGTAATCGGATCATAACCTAAATTTGCTCTAAAATAATATGTTCCGTTATTTACTTTTTTAATAGGGTCTTTTGCCATAATTTCACTCCTTACATAGAAATGCAAGAAGTACAAATCAATCTTGTTTTTCAGTAAGTGATATCCCTAATAATTCTTCTACGGCTTCTTTAGGAACTCTATCCAGTTTACATGACTGATAATAAGTATGTCCTTTAGCAATCATAAGTTTTTTGGCTTCTCTTATGATGTCTGCTGCAAAAGAAGTTCCATAGCCTAGTGCTATTAAGTCTTTTTTTGTTACAGTAACCATAATCCTCCTTTCCATAGGCTAGATAAATGAAACCTCAATATCTGTCTATTATTACAACAAGTTTTAAGCAAATATGCCCTATTAAATTCGCATTTCTTGCAAATCGTTGATATTATAAATTATGGGTAATCAAACAGTCCAGAGGCTCACGGGAGTTCCACCCCTGCATACACGGTGCAGCTATATCCTTTGCGTGCGACGCTTCAAACGCTCAAGCTAAGGCTATATAGGAGTATCATTGTAGGATATGTAGCGTCATGGCTCACGACCGTTCCAGAGGTCGCTTGCGGAACACAAATAGGTATCGCTCACTTACAGGTGTAAGGTCAAGGCGTATTTGTCCGCAGGCTCGGCACATATCTAAAGTATTTGATTACCTTATTCAATTTTCAAAGAGCTATAATTGGGGAATCTGAAATGAGGTGGTAGGACACTCCCGAATACCATTTATTTCACTTTGACTTCAAAATCTAAAATTGCCTTAATCAATGCAGCTCTTATTCTACCTTTCAGTTCCATATCAACCACGATATACATATTTCCGTGTTCATCATAGAAAGGTTGATGCTAGAATAGAAACCGTACTAGTTAAATGGAAGAATTAAAGCATCATGTGGTATAATGTCATTAATTATTATCATTAGAAAGCAAGAGGTATTTAATTATGACTAAACCAACATTTACTGATGAATTTAAACAGGGAGTTGTTCAATATGTCCTTGATCACCCAGATGAATCTAAAGTATCAATTGCCAAGCGTTTTGGCATTGCTGACAGTACTATTCATAAATGGATGAAAGATGCTGATAAAAATAATGGAACTATTGTTTCAAGAGGTTCAGGTAATTTCTCAAGTGATGAGGCTAAGGAAATTGCTCGATTAAAAAAAGAACTTAAAGATACTCAGGATGCACTCGATGTCCTAAAAAAGGCTATTGGCATACTGGGAAAATAATCAAGCAGGATCTGTATTATCAGGTAAAAATCAAAAAACAGGATGATAAAACAGCTTCCATTTCCAGTATGCTTGAAAAACTAGAATTAAGCAAATCAGGTTATTATGATTACGTTAACAGAAAACCTTCCAACCAGAAAAAAAGAAAACAAGAACTTAGCGAAAAAATAAAATCAATTCATGAGGAATCACATGAGATATATGGTGCCCCAAAAATAACTGCAAAATTAATTCAGTCAGGGATTAAAGTCAGTGAAAAATATGTAGGGAATATTATGCGAGAAATCGGTATAAAAGCACATTATATCAAGCCTTATACAATGACCACTAAAGACTGCGATTTCTCACCTAAGCTAAGAAACATCCTAAAACGTAATTTCAATCCTGAAAGACCAAATTCAGCGTGGTGTACAGATATCACATATATATGGATACAGGAAGATGGATTTGTGTATCTGACGAGTATAATGGATTTATATTCAAGAAAATAAATCCTCAAAGAAATGTTTTTAAAACCTAAATAACGGTTTTTATTCAATGTTATTGAAAACATCAACTCTTTTTATCAGATATAATATAAGTATCTAATGAAAGAGAGGTACCTTCAATGACTAACAATGACGAACTATTTCAACAATTTATCGATGATTTTAAGAAATTAGATTTATCATCTCTTGATGAACTTTATTCTCAGTTTCATGATTTCTATCTTGAACAGGAATTTGATAAATTCTTCAAAAAAGAAATTCATGATATTCAATCACAACATATTGTTTGTCCTGATTGTGGATGTAAACACATCACAAAGGCTGGTTTTGACCAATTTGGTGATTAACGCTACAAATGTCATAATCATGACTGCAAAAGAACAACTTTCACTTTGAAAAGAAATACATTGATGTATTATAGTAAATCTTCTAAGCAACAATGGCTAATCTTCTTTGAATGTCTTTTTCATGGTGAAACCATCAAAACAACTATGGATAAAGTTGGAATCTGTGAAAATACAGTTCTTGCATGGAGACACAAGACAATGTATTTGATTTTTAAAATGTTAGAACACGATAAGCTGGAGGGTGAAGTCGAAATGGACGAAACCCTTTTTGGCTATCATACAAAAGGTAAACTTAAGGAAATTGATGTTGAAAAGCCTAAAAAGAGAGGAATCTCAGAAGATAAAATTAGTGTAGCGTGTGCAATTGATGAAAAAGGAAAAACAATCATCAAGGTCATCAATCGAGGAAGAGCTACAAGCAAGTCATTAATAGATACATTCAATGGATATATCGATAAATCGAATTTGGTCATAAGTGATAGCTTAAGATCATATCACAAGGTACAAAAGACATTGGGATATGATTGGATAAAGATACCTTCAGGTAAATCATCATATAAAGGCTATACGCTAGATAGAGTAAATTCATTGCATGGAAATATTAAAATGTATATAGGACATTTAAGAGGAGTAAGTGTATCTTTTCTTCAAGGATATTTATCATTATATGAATTAATACAAAGATATCCCAGATATTATCAAAGAAAATCATATAGAGATATAGTTTTAAAAATCATGACTACAGCTATGCCTTATAGAGGCAGTGATTTTGACGAGACTTTTTCTTACGTTTAACTAGAAACATTTCTTTGAGGATTTATTATTCAAGAAAAATAATAGCCTGGAAACTAACAAGAACAATGGAGGTAGATGAAGTGTTGAAATGTCTTGAAGAAGCAAAAGCAAGGAGAAAGGCAGATAATCCAATAGTGATTCATAGTGATAGAGGTGTACAATTCACATCGAAAAAATATTATGATATGACAGTTGGAATGATCAGCAGTTATTCAAAAAAAGGGAATCCCTGGGATAACGCATGTATAGAATCATTTCATGCATTAATTAAAAGGGAATGGCTAAACAGGAAGAAAATCAATGATTATGAAGAAGCATATCAGAAGGTGTTTGAATATATAGAAGGGTTTTATAACACAGTAAGAATTCATTCACACTGCAATTACCAATCACCAAACAAATATGAAAAAAACTTCAATTCGAACAAATTAAATTAAAATTTCTTACATTTTAGTTGTCCGAAATCTTGACATAGTACCAAAAGTATTGCAAGATATGATTTTGATAAGGCAGAAGATATTTATCATCAATTAGAATTATTATATCCAAAGCGCTATGCAATGTTAGAAGAAATGAAAATAGAAAGATCTTTATCAGTTCAATTAATTGATATTATTTTTGCAATTGAAAATTCCTCTAATCATGTAACAAGTTATTATAACAAGAAAACACAAAAAATTATTTCGCTTTTTGAAGAACTTATTGATCAAGACTTAATTGATGAAATAGATGAAAATTGGGATCAATATATTGCATTGCCATCTTCATATGATGTTCATGAATATCAAATTATGCAAGATTTTATTCTTAATCTAAAAAATAAAGATATAAGAGATCAATTATGGAACACGATTCATGGAAAAGGTGCTTTTCGTCGTTTTAAAGATTTAGCGGCACGCTTTGGTGTTCTTGAAGACTGGTTTTTGTATTTAAATCAACAATACAGAAAAATAGCTATCAAATGGTGCAGAGAAAACAATATCATATATGTAGAATGAAAAATAGAGAAGAGGAAGATATATGGAATGAAGTATAGCACAATCAGTAAGGAAGGAATTTATATATGAGGTTTATAGTAAAAATATATTAAAGACTAATTGGAAATATTACTAAAAATGATATTATCAATATATTAATAATTGTTTACAATTACATGAATAAGTAGGCTATTTCTAAGTATAATTTTGATTTTTATGATTTCATAATAATTGTTGAAATACTTGACAAAACATTAAAAAATGTTGTTTATATCATATAAATTTAAAAATTAGTATTAATAACTGCTATATTTTATCTAGGTTAAACAGCAACATATGATGTATTGCAACCAAAAGAAACAATAAAAGGTTGAGTGAAATTACATGCGATTACTAATAATATATGATTTAAGTCTTATTAAATATTTTAAACATTTATTGCTTATTATAATGTATCCATGTTACAATATGCCTATGTTAAATTGAAAGGAAACGAATAATGAGTAAAGTAAACAAATTAGGACAATACAAAGGTATTGAAGTCAATGTAGAAAAACATATAGCTACAAAAGAAGAAGTTGAACAACAAGTTCAAGCTTTAGTTGCGCAAAATCCAACATTAGTAGAAAAAGATGGAGAAGTTGCACATGGTGATATCACAACAATTGATTTTGAAGGATTCAAAGATGGTGTTGCTTTTGATGGTGGTAAAGCAGAAGGACATCAATTAGAAATTGGATCAGGTCAGTTTATTCCAGGATTTGAAGATCAAATGATTGGAATGAAGAAAGGTGAAACAAGAGATTTAAATTTAACTTTCCCTGAAGATTATGGAATGCAAGATTTAGCTGGAGCTGATGTTGTTTTTAAAGTTAAATTACATAAAATTGAAAATAAGCAAGAGTCAGAATTAAATGACGAGTTTGTTGCTTCATTAAATTTACCAAACATGCAAACTGTTGAAGATTTACATAAACAAATGGAAGCTTATATTCAATCTCAACATGATCAAACATATAGAACAAGTGTTGAAAATGCTATTTTTGAAAAATTATTAGATGATAGTGATGTTGAAGTTGGTGATGAAGATGTAGAAAAAGCAATGAATGAACATATGAATCATCTTCGTAATGAATTAGCTAGACAAGGTATGACTTTGGAACAATATTTACAAATGACAGGTGCTAATGAAGATATGTTACGTCAACAATTAGAACCTGCTGCAAAACAACAAGCAAAATTTGAAGCTATTATTGATGAAATTGTGAAAGTTGAAAACTTAACAACATCTGATGAAGAACTTGATCAACAAATTGAAGCTATTGCTAATCAAAATCAAATGACAGTTGAGCAAGTTTTAGAACAAATTAATAAAGAAGCATTAAGACATGATTATAATCGTGTAAAAGCAAGTCAATTGGTTATTCAAAGTGCTCAAATTAATGGATAATTAAATTTCAAAATTAAAAGATATAATTACTTTAGAGGTAAAGTATAGTTATATCTTTTTTCTTTTTTTAAATTAGCTTAGACTACATATCGATTGCTGGAGAATCTAATAAGGATGGTATATGGTTATTTGCATTCCAATATGATTAGATTATGAATTTGGTGGAGTTGTTAAGGGATTATTCAGTATGATTAATTTGCATTCCAATACGGTTAGATTATGAATGTTGCTTCTGCTTTAGCACTAAACGATGTCCCTGAACCATTTACATTCCAATATGGTTAGATTATGAATTACTTGTAATTAAAATTAGTACTTGCTATTATTAGCATTTACATTCCAATATGGTTAGATTATGAATAAAACCGTTATGATTGGTTTAGAGTTCTTTGTGATAAATTTACATTCCAATATGGTTAGATTATGAATTAAAGAATTAGCGTGGAAGTCTAGATTTCATCATGAATTTACATTCCAATATGGTTAGATTATGAATGAACATGCCATTTATGTCGCACACAACTTTATCGTAATTTACATTCCAATATGGTTAGATTATGAATTTCTGATGAAATGCCTGGTTTAATTGGTTCTTTTGCAATTTACATTCCAATATGGTTAGATTATGAATAGAAAATGAATTACATGGACACATACAATGCAATTACATTTACAATCCAATATGGTTAGATTATGAATCTTTTGCGTGGAACTAGTCCAATTGAAAGTAA
>OFML01000161.1_pt1 | contig 69243 bp, 67 predicted proteins | sample 1541831 | NCBI WGS metagenome assembly OFML01 (sample SAMN04209237, study PRJEB22552) | human gut metagenome | biome: gut; material: feces | host: Homo sapiens | place: USA: Oklahoma | reverse complement strand
ACGCAGGATTTAATCCAAAATGCAGTTTACATGAGAATATTTATTTCTGTTGTACTATGTAACGTGTTTTGAAAAACATTTCCGTAATCTGCACGCGCCACTTTGCAGTATATTTTGCAGAAAGCTTTTTCAAACACACTCCAATGTAGAGAATACAAAATAACAAAAAATTTTGTATTCTCTTTTTATTTGTCAAAAAATCTGATATACTGATTAGAGTTAGAATGGACTAACTAAATCAAACAAATAACAAGAACCTATTTCTTTTATTTGCATACAAATAAAAACAGGAGCATTCCTGTAATTCATTAAAAGCGCCAATTGAATAAAAAAGAACCTCAAGGTATGATTGAGTTGCATCTTGGCGGATGTAAACAAAACAATCAAGCACTGGAGGTTCCAAATGAATTATACACAGAATGAAAAGATTGAGCAAGTAACAGATTCAACAATGGTTGTCGGAGTTGATATCGGAAGCCAGATACATTATGCAAGAGCTTTTGATAACAGAGGACGCGAACTTACAAAACGTATTTTTTCTTTTCATAACGATCTGGAAGGGTTCAATTCTTTCAACCTTTGGGCTGAGACACTTAAGACTGAGAATAAAAAGACTGCAGTTCTGATCGGCTGCGAGCCAACAGGTCATTACTGGTTTGCGTTTGCGAAGTATGTAAATGATCATCAGAAAAGATTAGTAATGGTCAATCCATTCTCGGTTAAGAAGATCAAGGAACTTGATGATAACAGTCCAAAGAAAACAGATTCAAAAGATCCAAAAACAATCGCAAAACTAGTTGTGGATGGGAGATATTCAATCCCTTACATGCCAGAAGGCATTTATGCCGAAATAAGAGACCTGGTATACAGCCGTGACAGGATCATGAAGCAGCACAACATATCTGCAAACAGGATCCAGAGATGGCTTGCAATACATTTCCCGGAATATCTGGGATTATACACACGATTTGATGCAATAAGCGGCCTGGCAGTGCTTGAAAAAGCACCATTGCCAAAAGATGTGATCGCACTTGGAGTAAATGGGATCCGAAAGATCTGGCATGATAAAAAGATGCGAGGCAGAGGAGTTACTGAAGATAGGGCAAAGACCCTGGTTGAAGCTGCGCACAACAGTGTTGGACTTGACGGAGGGATTGGAACAAAAAGTGAATTATATATGCTGCTTGAAGAGCATCGCTTATGGACTTCGCAGTTAGAAGCCGTCAATAAAGTACTTGAGGAAATGATCCTAAAAGTACCACATGTGGAGAAGTTACTCGCCATTAAAGGAGTAGGGAGCATCACAATAGCAGGATTCATAGCTGAGGTAGGTGATATCAGACGCTTTGATTCACCGAAACAGATCCAGAAGTATGCAGGACTGGAACTGGTAGAAAATAGTTCAGGAAAGCATAAAGGAAGGACGAGGATCAGCAAACGCGGGAGAAGGAAACTCAGAAAGATCCTGTACCAGGTAATGGTACCGCTGCTTGCAAGAAACAAGGAGTTCCGTGGAATCTATGATTACTATGTAACCCGTGTAAAGAATCCGCTGAAACGAAGGCAGGCAATGGTTGCCGTTAGCTGTAAGTTGATCCGAGTGTTTTATGCGGTATTAACCAAAGGTGTGGAGTATGACAGATTTAAAATGATGTCAGATATCCACCGAAAAAGCGACATAATAGCTGCCTGAGCAAAAAGTACTGTAAACAGGAAAGCGTCCGCCATCAATGGTGCTGTGAAACAGGAATGCAAAATATATAAGACAAAGTAGAGCCAGTAGCTGCATTGACATTTTCTATAGGGCAACGACCCTGCTAAAGGAGCATGAGCAGCACCCAACTATGGATAAGCAGAACGAAGGGTACGCCCAGAAGGGCACATAGATTAATGAGTGGAAATCTCATCCAGTAAGATGTAGCCGCATCACTGGTAGCGAGTTTTGGGGAGGCAGAGGTAACAATGCTTCTTAAGTGTAAACAGTTAGGAAATAGGGCTGAAAGTGATTGAGCACCGAAATCTACGTAACCCGTAGGTCGACGTTTTCCTTCGAACGGAAGACAACATATGTACATCTGCTAGGGTTAGGGTGTATATACTACGGCGGTGTCTGAGAGCCAGCCATGTTTTACAATGTCCGTGTGTTACCTGGGGAGAACCTATACTCTCCTGATTTATCAGGTATGATGTACGAATGAGAAAAGGAAATCAAAAGGGGTATAGGTAGTCGGATGGCCGAATAGTACCAGTGAAGGTGGGTAATGCCACTGGAGGGAAGTCGAGAACGGATAGAGCATATCCAGCCACACGACATCATATCAAAAGGGAAACATTATCTGCACTCAGAGGTAGAAACAATAATGATAACGAAACTGGCGAGAATCTCAGAATTATCTAAACAGAATCCCGAAATGAAATTCAATTCAATCGGGCATCTGATAGACTATGACTTGCTAAAAGCTTGCCATAGCAAAATGGATGGCAGTAAGGCAGTTGGCATCGATGGAATGTCCAAAGATGAATATGACTGCAATCTTGATGACAACTTGAAGGGATTGGTAGAAAGACTAAGAAATAAAAGTTACCGTCCTAAACCGGCACGCAGAGTAGAAATACCAAAAGAGAACGGAAAGACCAGACCTCTTAGTATTTACTCATACGAAGATAAACTGGTACAAGAAGCGTTGAGGGAAGTGCTGGAAGCGGTTTTCGAACCACATTTCTATAATATCATGTGTGGATTTAGACCAAACCGAAACTGCCATGGAGCTATACGACAATTAAATGACATGATTGAAGGCCAGAAGACAGATTATATATTAGACGCTGATATTAAAGGGTTCTTTGACAATCTGAATCATGACTGGATTATGAAATTTATATCTTCTCGAATTACAGACCCGAATATCCTACGGCTTGTAGAGAAAGTGCTCAAAGCAGGGATTTTCAAGGATGGTGGATTTTATGTTGATGATTTCGGTGCTGGACAGGGAAGTGTGTGTTCTCCAATAATTGCAAACATATATATGCACTACGTGCTGGTATGGTGGTTTAACGAGAAGATAAAGCCGATGATGAAAGGATACTGTGACATAGTAGTCTATGCTGATGATTTTGTATGCTGTTTTCAGTACAAACGGGAAGCAGAAATCTTCTATGAACATCTTAAAAGTAGAATGAAATACTTCGGTTTATCTCTGGAAGAGTCGAAGACACGTCTTATCTACTTTGGCAGATTTGCAGAACATAATCTCGCCAAGAATGGAAAGAAGCCAGGAACATTTGACTTCCTCGGATTTACCCATTACTGCTCCAAAAGCAGAAATGGAAACTTCAGAGTTAAGCATAAAACCGCAAGCAAGAAATTCAGAAAGAAATGTAAGCAGATGAATATCACAATTCGCGATATGAGATTTGAAAAGAAGAAATACATCATTACTAAAGTGAACCAGATACTGACAGGGTACTACCACTATTATGGTATAACTGATAATTATCAGATGATGGACAACTTTCGAATGAGGGTAATAAAGATTCTTTTCTTCTGGATGAATAGGCGTAGCCAAAGGAAAAGCTATACATGGAATGGATTTAATCAGTTCCTAAAAGAGCACCCAATAGTGAGACCTCATATATATGTAAATATCTACGGATAATCTGAGGCATTAGTGTCGTGAAGAGCCGTATGCCTTAATTGGGCACGTACGGATCTGTAGGGGGTGCATCCAGTAATGGGTGCGTCTACCTGACAATTTAGGACCCGTCAGAGGATGGTGATCCTGGTAGACATGAGAGGTTAGTTACTGTAGGTGGATTTGGGAAACAGGAAGGCCTTCATAAGAAGAAACAAAGACGTTTTATTTCTTGTACCTAAAATCATCAGAAATGGACTCCATGAAGTCACTTCATATCCAGAAAACTCTATTTTGTAGATATATGTAACTTATTAACTGTTCAGCAAAGTCAGTAAAATCAAGGATTTTTATTGAACATGCACTAAAAAGAATAGAGAGATTAATGGTAAAAATTATATATATGCTAATGACGAACAAGGAATGAATACATATATTGGATCTGATGATATAAAGAACAGATATCCGTTTAGTGGTATTTTTTCTGATGTTGATATAAATTTTCATGCAGATGATGTTTCAACTGTGACGAGTTTAACACTTGATTCGATAAAAGATAGTAGACGTTCAACAGAAAAACTACCGACACAAATTAATCAACTACTTGTTGATATACAGTCCATGGATGATGGAGAGTTAGCTCGTGCGTATAGAACTGCAAAAGAATTAAAACAATCTGTTGAGGATATTGTTTTTCAAGAGCGTATGCCTCGATTTACAACCGCATTTAATAGGATGTTTGAAAGTTTAAAATATAGTCGAATAGAAAACGTGGGAGGTAAGAAATTGATTCTTTTTCGAAAGAATGGTATAGACATTCCGATTAATAATTTGAGTTCAGGTGAAAAACAAGTGGTTTATCGTGGCTGCTTTTTGCTTAAGGATGTAAATGCAACAAATGGAGCTTTTGTGTTTATTGATGAACCAGAAATAAGTCTTCATCCAAATTGGCAAGTAAAGGTAATGGATTATTATAAAGGTATATTTACAAATTGTGGAAAACAGACTTCTCAAATTTTTGCTGTTACACATTCACCATTTGTAATTCATAATGACACACGAAGAAATGATAAAGTAATAATTTTTTCGCGTGATGATAATGGAGATATTGTTGTGAAAGATAAACAGGAATATTTTAAGTGTAATTCTATAGAAGCAGTTCAAGATGCCTTTCAAATTGATTTACCGGTTGATGAACAACCAGTTGTTTACTTAGAAGGTAGAACGGATGAAAAATATTTTAAGAAAGCACTTGAAGTTTATGGGTATGATGTGGATTTTAAATTCAAGTGGATTGGATATATTGATGAAAAGGGGCAGGAGGCAAATACCGGTAAAGATGCATTGAATAAGGCTGTATCCTTTTTGATAGCCAGAAATTCAGCGGTAAAAAGTGTTTGTTTATATGACTGTGATACCAACAAACCATTAAAAGAATTAAATAATGTTATTACTTTGAGCATTCCGAAATTTGAAAATTCTGCTGAGATTAGTATAGGAATTGAAAATGCGCTTGTTTTGGATAATATAGATATCAAACCATATAAAAAACAGCGAAAAGAAGTTGATGGATATGGAATAGAAAAATTGCTTCCAGATTTTCAGAAAATGAAGTGTTGTGATGATATTTGTAATTTCGATGTCGAACAACTTAAGATTATTTTTAAGAATTTAAAAACGGTTATAGACCATATAATACAGTTGCTTAATGATAACAAGAATAAGGAATAATTTTAGACTTATCTGAAAGATAGTTATATTAATAAATATACTTTATGTTTTGATATATCAGTCTATGGGACGATTAGGTTATCAGAACCGAGCTGACTTGAAAAAGTAAATTCTAGTGCAGAATGGGGCATGCGGATTTTAAAATCTCATTTTAGTTTATCAGAAACAATTGAAATTCTATGTTGCTTTCCTAAGCAAATTCGCTTATAATCTGAATCGGAACATATTGCTATTATCCACAGTTACGGAGCGAGTGTTATCAATACTGATAACAAACTGATAACATTAGCTCATATAGGAAGGATAATATGGATAAATCAAGTAATTGAAAGAAAAGCGAACACGGCAACAAATAATTTCTAAACAAAATTGATTAGTAATTGTCGAATTCGAATAACGGAAAGAACCCCGGAAATGCTGATAAAATGGGCATTTCCGGGGTTCTTTTATGTCCTTTGGATCTAAAATGGCTCTAATTTTTTTTAGGAATATTGAATTACATTTCTTGAATCTCAATAGTGTCAATGATAATAGTTTCTTCTTTCGTAGGGTGGTACTCAGGGTTACTTAACAGTGTATCACGCAAGGAGTCTTTTAACTTATCACAACAAGGCTTAAATGATAAATATGTAATACCACCGTCAATTACGCCTCCAACAACAAATGCTAAATTATATGAAAGTATAAAAGCTGTAAAAATCTACGTTGAATTTTACAGCTTTTTGTGTATAATATAAGTAGTAGAAATAATACGAAATCAAAGGAAGGAGCTGAAAGAATATGGCAAATATTTTACCAGTGTCTGATTTGAGAAATTATAATGAAGTTTTGAAAAACTGTCATAAAGGAGAGCCAGTATATTTGACCAAGAATGGCAGAGGACGTTTTGTAGTTATGGATATTGAAGATTACGAGCGTGACCGTGCAGAGAAAAAACTTCTGATGAAGTTGCAGGAAGCCGAAGAAGCAGTGAAAGACGGTGAAGGTTGGCTGGATTTGGACGAATTGAAAGCACTTGTGGGGGAATAGGATGTTAAAACTGCGGATCAATCCGATTGTTGCAAAAGATCTGAAGAATATCCGGGATTATATTGCTGAAGATAACGAAGAATATGCTACAAAGACCATAAAGGAAATTTACGGTAAATTTGAAAATCTTCAGATGTTTCCGGGAATAGGCTCAGATCTTTCAAAACGAGTCAGCTTTCGGACAGATTATAAATATGCGATATGGGAAGATTATGCGATTATCTACAAGGTTGGAGATAAAGATGTGGAGATTTATAGAGTAGTCAACCGATATCAGGATATTACGAGAATCTTCGATTGATAACAAATTGATAACACCATTCAGTACGGTCTGTGGACTTTGGACAGTGGAACACATATAAAATCAGATAGAACTATAATTTCTATACGAAAATGTATAGTAACAAGATTTTATTTGCGAATTTGCGTAGCAGACAGAACCCCGGAAATGCTGATAAAATAGGCATTTCTGGGGTTGATTTATGTCCTTTGGCTCTAATTGTTTTTTATGCAGTTATTTTCGGAATAATAGGGGAAGGCTTTTACAATATATTCGCTGTTTCCTGCACCATGTTTTGTGTCAAATACTTTGTTGAGATAATCATTTGACAGTAGGTTTCTGCATTGTTGGGCAGCAGATTGGGGGAATTTGCCAGTGCGCCGGTTATAGTCTCTCTTACAAGCTGTTGGACAGCCTTGGAGGACACATTGTCTCCTTTATGGGAAACCAACTTAAGAAATTTATCTTCTCTCTGCATTTCTTCCGATATCTGTGACTGCCATTTTTCCATAATTTAGGAGAAATGCTTCAGATTTATGCTTCATTTCTTCAGCATATTTCTCAATACTGCCAAACTGCTGGATGGCGAGTTTTGCCACATGTTCTTCAGCATCTCTGATTTTCTGGATGAATCTGTCCTTTTAGCGAAGACAGGAATGGTGTTTGGAATCTGAGTGCGATAAAATGAGAAGAAGAGAAATAATTTGGAGAGGTGTTTATAAATGGTAGAAGTAAAGTTTTACGATAGCATAGATGATAAATTATTGAAATTTGCAGTTATTATCTCCAAAACAAATGGTAAATGGATATTTTGTAAACATAGAGAAAGAGATACTTATGAAGTCCCAGGAGGGCACAGGGAAAGTGGCGAAGATATTTTATCTACTGCTAAGCGAGAACTGATGGAGGAAACGGGTGCGACAGACTTTACTATCAAACCGATTTGTGTATATTCTGTCAAGGGAAAAACAAGAGTAAGTGAAAGCATTGACGATGAAACATTTGGCATGCTTTTCTTTGCAGATATATTTTCTTTTGAAGAAATACATAGTGAGATAGAGAAAATATTAATTACGGATGATTTAGTAGAAAATTGGACATATCCGCTAATTCAACCCAAATTAATTGAAGAGGCAAAAAACAGAGGATATTTATAAAATTTAGGTTGTAGAATTGAAAAATCCGAAAAGTCTAAATAATCAAGGATATAATGAGTATTAAGAAACATAGTGAAAACAAAAAGTATTTTGTTCTATTTATTGCATATTAAGAAAGGTTGGACATCCAAAACAATTTGTGTCAACACTGTTAACACAAATTAGTTGGAGTAACCATCTTGCTATTATGTCCAAAGCAAAAACTGCAGAAAAGAGACATTTTTATATAACCCTTTGCATAAAGGAATCATATTCAGCCCAAGAGCTGGATAGACAGATTAATAGTGGTTATTACGAAAGATATATGCTATCCAAAGAAAAACTCCTGCCGGAGCCAATAAAGGGATTGAAAGAGAATCCGTTTTTGGACTCTTATGTTATTGAATTTCTTGATCTGCCAAAGAATTTCAAGGAGTCTTATCTACGAAAAGGTCTGATTCAGAATATGAAAGAGTTCATTCTGGAAGTAGGCAAAGATTTTACATTCATTGATGAAGAATATCGAGTACAGGTCGGTGGCGAAGATTTCCGAATTGATTTGTTATTTTTCCATAGAGGACTCAAGTGTCTGGCTGCTTTTGAATTGAAAATTGGTAAATTCAAACCGGAATATATCTCTAAAATGGATTTCTATCTGGAGGCATTAGATTGTCAGAAGAAAGAGAATAAAAATCCAAGTGTGGGAATGATTCCTTGTGCTTCTAAGGATGATGAAGTAGTGGAGCATGCGATGAGCAGAAACCTGTCTCCGATGATGGTAGCAGAATATAAACTGCAGTTGCCGGATAAAGCAGTATTGCAGAAAAAATTGCAGGAATTGATCAATATGCCGCTGATCAAAGAATAATTTTTGTTAAGTTGGCGTGAGTTCAATTTGAGTACAATTTTTATACCAGTCAAAATCTTGACAGAAAATATGGCGAATACAGCAATGAAAAGTAGCGAAAATGATATTAAGATCACTGTAATTAATCTCCTGTGAGACGAGTTTTAATAATAAAAATTGATACGAAGTATTTTAAACGACAGGCAGTCTATGTGATTGTCTGTTGTTTTTCTAATAACTGTATTTTTAAACCGGATATTGGAATTTTTTTAGTGTAAATTAAAGTTAGTAATTCATTGTTTTTTTGTTGTTCTTTGCTATAATTGATTCATAGTGATTGCTCAATACTGATTATTATGGGGCTTGTCACACCGGACTGGCGGCTCCACACCGTAAGATTCAATTGCAAGAAAAAGGAAATTATATAATCAGAATAGAACACAGAGTAAGCATATTTATTGATAAAATATGAATAGATTCAACTAAGTTTTACGGAAGTGAAAGTGTATGAGAAGTCTGGTACAGGCATCCCTGTGGGAGTGTCTCATGAGAATATTCAGAGGATTTGGATAACCTCATTTCTATCCGCTTTCTATGCATTTCCATTGTTGAAATCACCCACCGGAGGCAGGCGTATGATACGAAAAATGAAGTCAACAGATCTTGATAAAGTCATGGATATATGGCTTTTTTCTAATATACAGGCTCATGATTTTATCTCGGAGGAATACTGGCGGAGCAACTGGCAGCAGGTGCGTTCCATGCTTCCGGAGGCGGAAGTATATGTGTATGAGAAGGATGACGATATCAGGGGATTTATTGGAATGAGGGAGAACTATATTGCCGGTATTTTTGTGGATGAAAAGTTTCATTCCTGTGGTATTGGAGGGGAGCTTCTGGATTATGCAAAATCTGTGAAAAAGGAACTGAGTCTGTCTGTATATAAAAAGAATCAGGCAGCGGTCAGATTTTATTTGCGCAATGGTTTTGAGATCAGTTCTGAGGCAGAAGATGAGGCTACGGGAGAAATAGAAATGCTTATGAGATGGAAAAATGATGAATAAATATACAAAAATGAAAGAAAATTCTCAAGAATATGAATTGATCCGTTCCAAAAGAAAAAGTCTTGCTCTTCAGGTGAAGGGGGACGGAACAGTGGTGGTGCGGGCGCCGTTGAGGCTGTCAGAAGATAAAATTGATCGTTTTGTCAGGGAGCATCTGGACTGGATAGAAAAGCAGAAAGACGGGATTCAGGAATTAAGCGGTAAAAGGCATGTGATCACGGAACAGGAGAGGGCAGACGGGATTCAGAAGGCATTGAAGATTTTTCCGGAGAGGACAGCGTTTTTTGCTGAGAGAATGGGCGTAGATTATGGAAGAATTACAGTCCGGGAGCAGAAGACAAGATGGGGAAGCTGCAGTCAGAAGGGGAATTTGAATTTTAACTGGAAGCTGGTTCTGATGCCTCAGGAGCTTTTGGATTATGTGGTGGTTCATGAGCTTGCGCACAGGAAAGAAATGAATCATTCAGCCAGATTTTGGGCTATTGTAGAGCAGGAGCTGCCAGACTATCAGAAAAGAAGAAATGAGTTGAAAAAGATGGGACAACTTTTATAATCATACAGAGTTCAGGTCGCTGGAATTTACTGTGAACAGGGACTTATGAAATTCTTTGGCTATGAATGAAAAGTCTGCTAAGCCTCTGTCTGAGAGGAGAAAACCGGAAAAGTTGTGGTATTACCCAGAGTACAAAAATTTCTATGTTATACTGGCTTCTGGTTTCGCAGGCTATATCAGAGCTCAGGAGGTATCCAAATGGATAATCAAAGTATAATACACACACGTTGGAAGTGTACTGTCCTTATTGCCTTTACTATGAATGAATAAATTTGAAAAAGTACACAAAATTTTCGTTACTTTGTTTTTGTGAGATTCCATATAGAGCTTAAGGTTTCTTCATGACAACATATTATGGATTCTAATGTGTAAAATTCTGCATTTGTTCATTTATAGGGTTTTATGTAAAAATACAGAGGAAATATAATGTATGGAGAAACGGAAAAAGATATGGTATAAATAATAAAAAATTATGCTAGGTGAAGCTGGTAACGCTGACAAGTAGATGAGTATGCAGAGATCATGTTCATATGTATGCAGCAATCCATCCTAAAATAAGTGCTCCAGGATTTATGTCATATTAAAAAGGGAAAAGTATATGAATGTTTTTTGAAAGGTTTCCAGAATTTTGTAATTTTACTTATACGAAAGAAGCAGAGAGGAGATTACCGCTATGCAGAGGGATGACAGATATAGAAAAATTATTCATGAAAATGAATATGTTTTGAAAATGCAAAATGAGGTTTTACCGTATTTGGAACGTAGGGTAAGTGAGGCATGGATTCCATGTGCGCCGGAAAACAGGGGGAGAGTTCATGTGTTAAGATATCTGGCAGATAAGGCCAGAGGTGTTGTGGTCATCAGTCATGGATTTTCGGAATCTGCGCAGAAGTATCCTGAGCTGATCTATTATTTTTTGCAGGAGCATTATCATGTTTATTTTCCTGAGCATTGCGGGCACGGACTGAGTTATCGTCTTACCGATGATCCGTCGCTTGTTCATTTGGATCGCTGGAACAGATACAGCCGGGATTTTCTGAGAGTTTCAAGGCTGATAAGAAAGGCGCATCCCGGGATGCCGCTGTATTTATTCGCTCATTCTATGGGAGGGGCAGTAGCGGCAATTGCTGCGGCAAGAGAGCCTTATATGTACAAAAAAGTAATTTTGTCTTCTCCGATGATCCGTCCTCTGACGGGAAATGTCCCTTATCCTGCTGCAATCAGAATTTCCCGGGCAGCCTGCAGAACAGGGAGAGAAATGAAGTATGTAGCAGGCCAGAAGCCATATGACGGAACGGAACAGTTTGAGACAAGTTCCGGTCTTTCACGTCCACGGTTTGAACGTTATAAAGAGATCCGCAGGAATAATATTGAGTGCCGGACGTTTTCTCCATCTTATGGGTGGCTGTATAATGCGGCAAAAATGAACTGGTATCTTCAGAGAAGCGCATGGAAGGACATTGCTGCGCCAATACTTTTGTTTCAGGCAGAAACGGACAGCCTGGTTTCATTAAAAGCGCAGGATATTTTTGCGGAAAAGATTAATAATTGTGGAAAAACCTCCTGTACTCTGATCAGGATGGCGGGAACAAAGCATGAGATTTTTAATGCGCAGGACGATATTTTGGAAACATATTGGGGACATGTATTTGGTTTTTTGAAAGGATAAAGAATTAATGTACAGATATTTTGCTTTGTATCTGATTTTTATAAATATTATAGCTTTTTGTGCATATGGAATCGATAAAAAGAGAGCTGTGCGGAATCAGTGGAGGATTTCAGAGAAGGCGCTTCTGGGACTGGCTGTTCTGGGCGGCAGCATCGGAGCGTTGTTGGGAATGAAGGTGTTTCATCATAAAACAAGAAAAGCAAAATTCTTTGTGGGTGTGCCGGTGATTTTGGTTACAGAAGTTATTGTGGGATTTTTGGTCATTGTATCTGTAAACAGGTAAAAATCAAATTGTGAATAAGGGAATCTTATATATATATAATGGATGTAAAACCATGGATGCAAAGCCAGAACAGCAAAGCGCATAAGTATAAAAAATGTTGTCTCAGTTATTGGCGGCAGGACGTTCAGCTGTGAGACTTGCCATAAGAAAGCTCTGGAAGCAGAAATTATTTTTATGCTATTGTGTATGAAGGTGAAGTGAAAGGAACAGAGAAAAATGAAGGGAACAATCATATGTTATGGGGACTCTAATACCTACGGATATGATCCGCAGTCGCTGACAGGGGGACGGTATCCTGAAAATATCCGCTGGACAGGTATTCTTCAGGATAAATCCGGGTGGACCATAAAGAATCATGGAGTAAACGGACGCTGTATTCCTTATAATCTTTCTCAGATTCACTTTTTCTGTGAACAGCTTAGAGATTGGTGCAAAATCAAAGGGCCTGTAAGAATATGGATCATGCTGGGGACAAACGATCTTTTGACAGAGAAGGGATTTACCGCAGAAGATACAGGGAATCGTATGAAAAAATTTCTTCAGGTACTGGTTCAGCAACTGGAAGTTAATAACCGGGAAATGAAAGTCCGGCTGATTGCCCCTCCTCCTGTAAAGCGGGGAGCCTGGGTAGATGAGGAACGAATCTGCCGGGAGGCGGAAAAACTGGATAAGGTATACAGTAAAGTAGCCGAGGAGCTGAATATGGATTTTACAGGGACAGGAGACTGGGAAATTCCTGTGGCATATGACGGTGTTCATTTTTCCCAGGAAGGACACAGAAAATTTGCGGACAGACTGTTAGAAATCTTATATAATAAACCAGAATAGGAAGGCTGTTACAACAAGAAAAATTCTTTTGCATATGTATATTTCCAATTCTCCTGTATAAAAGCAAAATCAGTATTTACTCATGTATGGTTCATTTTTACAGATCCGGAGATTGCTCATAACCGGATAACAATCTATTAACTATAAAACAGAAACTCTGAAAAAGTGTACAAATTTCCTGCTTTTAGTTGAAATTCCCTGAGGAAGCTTACCAAAGAATTTCCCGGGAAAATTTATAAAGGAAATTTATCAGGGAAACGGAGGATAAATATGGCGAAAAAAATAGGAATCATATCAGATACTCACGGGCTGCTGCGTCCTGAGGTTCTGGAAATTCTCAAAACCTGCGACTGTATTTTACACGGGGGAGACATTAATAAGCCGGAGATCCTTGATCAGCTCCGTCCTCTGGCATCTGTTTATGTGGTGCGGGGAAACAATGACAAAGACTGGGCAGAGGGACTGGCAAAGACTCTCCGTTTTAACATTGAGGGTGTGGAGTTTTTTATGACACATAATAAAAAAGATGTGGCATGGGAGCTTGGAAGCGCTCAGGTTGTTGTCTTCGGACATACCCATAAATACTTTGAAAAAATAATTGATGACCGTTTGTGGATTAATCCGGGAAGCTGCGGACGACGCAGATTTGATCAGGAGATCACCATGGCTGTTATGCATGTGGATGCGGGGAAATATCAGGTGGAAAAAATAGTTATTGAACCGTAGAAGGTGTGGAAAACTGCAAACAGACCCAGATTTTATAAGTAGAAACAGACATTCACGAACAAAGATTCGAAAAAAATAAGTTCATCCCGTTTTATTGGACATAGCTTGTGATATAATCCTTTTTATCAAAAAGAAGTGTTCAGAAAATATGTTTGTACAGGGAGGAACTGAAGATGCAGAGTGGGCAGAGAACAGGCAGAGAAATGGCTGCATTTGTGCCGGATAAATATGATTCATACGGCAGAGGACGCGGGAAACAGGGAAAGGAAAAGCTTTCCGGAGGAAAGGCTTTGCTATGGGGAATGGTGCTGACTTTGGAGATCATAATTCTTGGAGCGATGTTTCTTCATGTGGACTTTCATTCTGTGGACCGGATTGCACTGATTCTTGCATTTGTGGTAGTATATTTTGGAGTTGTAGCGGGACTGACAGACAGGTAGGAGTGTGTTTATGCCCAGATCGTTTAATCAGAAGCTGAAGATCCTGTATGTAAAAAAGGTTCTTGAAGAAAAATCTGACAGGGATCATCCCATGCAGGTCAGAGATATCATTGCAAATCTTCAGGCTTATGGCATTAATGCAGAAAGAAAAACAATTTATGATGATATTGAGGCTCTGAGACTGTTTGGACTTAATATTCTCAATCGAAGGGGAAAGGTATCAGGATACTATCTGGAAGAACGAACCTTTGAATTTGCAGAACTGAAATTCCTCACAGATATGGTTCAGTCCTCGCATTTTCTTCCGGTCAGACATGCGCAGAAGCTTATCCGTAAACTGGAAGGGCTGACCAGTATTCATCAGGCAAAGAAGATGCAGAGGCAGGCACTGGCAGCGTGTGAGACCAGAATGGAAAATGGGGAAGTATATGTAAATATTGAGGTGATCTGTAATGCAATTTCCGCAGACAGACAGATCAGTTTTTCCTATTACGAATGGACGGTTGAAAAAAAGCTCAGGCAGAAGAAAAACGGGGCTTTCTGTAGAATGAGTCCGTGGAAGCTTTTCTGGAGAGACGACAGCTATTATCTTCTTGGTCTGGATGAGAACAGCGGAGTTGTCAAGCATTATCAGGTGGATAAAATGAAAGATATGCAGCTGGAAAAGGAAAAAAGAAACGGAGCTGCGATTTTCCGGGATCTTGAGCTTGGTAAATTTTCCATGGATGCGTTTGGAATGTCAGGCGGCAGAGACGTTCTGCTGAAAGCAGAATTTGACAATCATCTGATCGGAACAGTTCTGGATCGGTTTGGTACAGAGGTTACCATAAGAAAGTCAGATGAAGAGCATTTTCTTTTTCAGGCTCATGTCTGTGTGGGCAAGCAGTTTTTTGGCTGGCTTGCAGGTCTTGGAGAAGGAGTAAGGATCATTGGTCCTGAAAAGATCAGGAAAGAATACACAACCTTTTTAAAACAGGCGCTGAGAAATAATGAGGGAAGAAATGAGGACAAAAATAACGGTAAAATCCAGGCTTCTGGAACTTCTGGAAAAAAATAAGGGCACAGTTATATCTGGAGAAAGAATCGCGGAGGAGCTTCAGTGTACAAGAGCTGCAGTGTGGAAAGCAGTAAAGACTCTTCGTGAGGAAGGCTATGAAATTGCAGCAGGCCCCAATAAAGGATATATGTTGTCCGTAGACAGCAATAAAATGGCAGAAGAGGGTATCCGGCCTTTTTTGACAAAGCCGGATGTTTTTTTGAAAGTTTATCCGGAGACAGAATCTACCAACAGAATTGCCAAACAGGCGGCGATAACCGGGAAGGCAGGTCATGGAAGCGCAGTGCTTGCTTACAGGCAGACGGCTGGAAGAGGCAGGAGGGGACGGGAGTTTTATTCACCGTATGACGCGGGGCTGTATCTCAGTGTGATTCTGGAACCGGAGGGAAGCCTTCAGGAAAGTCTTGTTCTGACAGCAGAGGCGGCAGTGGCTGTTTATAAAGCAGTAAAAGAACTGACAGGCAAAGAACTTGACATCAAGTGGGTAAATGACCTTTATTATCGCAATAAAAAGGTATGCGGGATTCTTACAGAGGCAGTTACGGATTTTGAAAGTGGGGACATTGAGTTTGCGGTTGTAGGAATCGGGCTGAATATTTATGAACCGGAGGAAGGGTATCCGGCAGAACTGGACGGGATTGCCGGCGCTCTTTATAAAAGCCGGGAAGAAGCTGCCGGAATAAACAGAAATCAACTGGCGGCAGCAGTGATCGATCATCTTCTGAAAGAGACACAGAAGCTCTGTATTCCCGGGGAATATATAGACAGAAGTATGGTCGTGGGGCGCAGAATCCGTATTATGGACAATTCAGGGCAACGGATTGTAAAAGCCCTTCAAATATGCCGGGATGGAAGGTTGAAAGTATTGGAAACAGACGGTTCGGAGAGTATTTTGTCCTACGAAGAGGTGTCGCTGAAAATATAGATAGTCAAAATAAAATTGGATGATTTGCATAAAAAATCATCCATTTTTTTATACAAAATAGTAGAGAAAAATATTGACTTTCAGGGAGTGAAGAGTAAAATAAAGGAATCGAAAAAAAGCGGTCTGACCAAATCTCAGACTGAAAGAAAAGGAGGGAGTGAAACGAACAGTTTAACAGATGTGTTAAAAGAAGAGCTGAACTGTGAGACGGTTTTTACCATTCCGATTGGAAAAGGAATACCGGTATTTGAATCAGTTGTAGTTACCTGGGTGATCATGGCAGTGCTGGTAGTATTGTCGCTGATTCTGGTAAGGAATCTGAAAGTTGAAAATCCTGGAAAAAAACAGCTTCTTCTGGAATCGGGAATCGGCGCTCTGAGAAACTTTTTCCGGGGAATCCTGGGAGAGGACGGAGATCGGTATATCCCGTACATGATGACAGTAATTATTTATCTGGGAGTTTCCAATGTGTCAGGTATCTTTGGTGTAAAGCCGCCTACAAAGGACTTGAATGTTACGCTGGCACTTGCAGTTATGAGTATGTTTCTCATTGAATACTGCGGCATCCATAAAAAGGGTCTGAAAGGATTTTTTAAGAGCTTTCTGGATCCGATACCGGTTATGCTCCCGATGAATATTATGGAGGTCCTCATTCGTCCCACTGCCCTCTGTTTCCGACTTTTTGGTAATATTCTCGGAGGGTTTGTAGTAATGGCGCTTGTCGAGTTTGTATGCCCGGCAATTCTGCCAATTCCATTCAGCCTGTATTTTGATTTCTTTGACGGTTTTATACAGGCATATATTTTTGTCTTTTTAACATCCATGTTCATGAAAGAAACAATGGAATAATCGCTGCACAGGCAGCACAGTCACATTTATTTAACAATTCTAATGAAAACTCAGGAGGAAAAAATCATGACAAGTTTAATCGCTATCGGAGCAGGTATTGCAGCTTTAACAGGTATTGGAGCAGGTATTGGTATTGGTCTGGCAACATCTAAGGCAGTTGAGGCAATTGCAAGACAGCCTGAGGCAGAGAGCAAGATCAGCAAAAACCTTCTTCTTGGATGCGCCCTTGCCGAAGGTACTGCTATTTTTGGTTTCGTAGTAGGTCTTTTGATCGTTGTTATGCTTGGCTGATAAATTGTTACAAAAACAGAAAGGCAGGTACAGACGATGATTCAAATTAATCTGAATCTTGTCTTTACGATCATCAATCTGCTTGTTCTTTACATCCTTATGAAAAAGTTTCTGTTCGGACCCGTGATCCGGATCATGGATCAGAGAAAAGAAATGATAGAACAGCAGTTTGAGGAGGCAAAAAAGACAGAGGACAGAGCAAATCAGCTGCAGAAACAATATGAGAATGCTCTGAAATCAGCAAAAGAAGAATCATATCAGATTGTGGAACAGGCGAAACTGGAAGCAAAAACTCAGGCAGAACGCACTGCGGAGGAAGCCAGGGTTCAGGCGGATCAGTTGTTTGCCAAAGCCCAGGCAGATATTGCGGCTGAGCGTGAGTATGCCATGAGACAGATGCAGGGCGAGATCGGGAAGCTGGCAATGGAAGCTGCAGCCAGAATTGTAGGCAGCCAGGCCGGCGAGGAACAGGATCTTTCCATGTATGACCAATTTATAGAAAAAGCAGGTGATCCCAATGACAACGGCAGCTGTTAATTATGCAAAAGTTCTGTATGGGATGCCTGTTTCCATAACAACTGTTCAGGAAACAGAAAATCTTTTTCAGGAGAACCCGGAGCTTACACAGTGCCTGGGAAATCCGCTGGTATCGTTTGAGGCAAAAAGCCGGATCATAGACAGAACTGTTCCTCAGGATATGAGAAGTTTTGTGAAGGTTGCCTGCAGATATCATAAAACAGATCTTTTTGATGAAATATTTAATGAATATCAGGAACTCTGCAGAAAAGATGCAGGTGTCCTGCAGGCAGTTCTGATCTGTGTGACACCGCCCGGAGATGAACAGCTGGAAGGGATCCGGAATTTTCTGTGCAGAGAATTTCAGGTACAGAAGGTAGAGATTCGGATAATTGAGGACAAAAGCCTGATCGGTGGATTTATACTCCAGGCAGGCGGTAAAGAATATGACTGGAGTCTGCGGGGACGCTGCCGCAGACTGGAACAGAAACTGACCCGGAGGTGAACAGTTTGAGTACAATTAATCCAGATGAGATTATTTCAATTCTGAAAGAAGAAATAGAGAATTATGATGAGATCAGCAAAAACCAGGAGGTCGGTACTGTTATTTCCGTAGGTGACGGAATCGCCACAGTATATGGTATAGATCATGCCATGTACGGCGAGGTTGTGGTTTTTGAAAATGGTCTGAAAGGAATGGTTCAGGACATCCGCACAAACAGTATGGGATGCATTCTGTTTGGCAGTGATTCCGGAATCCGTGAAGGATCAAAGGTATCCAGAACCGGCAGACAGGCAGGCATTCCTGTTGGAAACGGATTTATCGGAAGGATTGTCAATGCTCTTGGCGCTCCGGTAGATGGAAAGGGAGAGATCAAAGAGGAAGAGTATCGTCCTGTTGAATATCCTGCGCCGGGAATCATTGACCGTAAATCCGTAACAGTTCCTCTTGAAACAGGAATCCTTTCTATTGATTCCATGTTTCCTATCGGACGCGGACAGCGTGAGCTGATCATTGGCGACAGACAGACAGGAAAAACATCTCTGGCTATTGATACAATCCTGAACCAGAAAGGAAAAGATGTGATCTGTATTTATGTGGCAGTGGGACAGAAGGCTTCTACTGTTGCAAAGGTTGTTTCCACTCTTGAAAAACACGGGGCAATGGAATATACAACTGTATTTTCCTCTACGGCAAGTGACTGTGCGCCTCTTCAGTATATTGTTCCCTATGCAGGAACAGCTCTGGCAGAGTTCTTTATGTATCAGGGGAAAGATGTTCTGATCGTTTATGATGATCTTTCCAAGCACGCGGTTGCTTATCGTGCTCTGTCCCTTCTTCTGGAACGTTCTCCGGGCCGTGAGGCTTATCCGGGAGATGTATTTTATCTTCATTCCAGACTTCTGGAAAGATCCAGCCGTCTGAATGAAAAATCAGGAGGTGGCTCCATTACAGCGCTTCCGATCATTGAGACACAGGCAGGAGATGTATCTGCATATATACCAACCAATGTAATCTCTATTACAGACGGGCAGATCTTCCTGGAAAGCGACCTGTTTTTTGCAGGCATGCGCCCGGCAGTCAATGTAGGTCTTTCTGTATCCCGTGTAGGCGGTGCCGCTCAGACCAAAGCCATGAAAAAGGCATCAGGAAGTATTCGTATTGATCTGGCTCAGTACAGAGAAATGGAAGTATTTACTCAGTTCAGTTCAGATCTGGATGAGGCCACAAAGGCGCAGCTTACTTATGGAAGCTGTCTGATGGAACTTCTGAAACAGCCTCTTTGCAGCCCGCTGAAACTCCATGAGCAGGTAATCACCCTGTGGGCAGCTACGCATAAAGCCTTTGTGCATGTGGAGACAAAAAAGATCAAGCAGTATCAGAAGGAGCTGCTGGAATACTTTGACAATGTTTATCCGGAAGTGGGAAGAGAGATCAATGAGTCAAAACAGCTTTCTGATGAACTGGGAGAAAAGATCCTTCAGATTGCAGAGGAATTCAGAAGCCGTTCAGCTGCAGAATAATTAAGAGCAGGAGGAACCTATGGCAAACGCAAGAGAAATACAGAGCAGAATAAAAAGCGTCCAGGATACCATGAAGATCACCAATGCCATGTACATGATTTCCTCTTCAAAAATGAAGAAAGCCAAAAAGGTACTGGAGGATACAGAGCCATATTTTTATAATATGCAGGCTGCTATTGCCAGAATCCTGCGTCATATTCCGGATATCCAGCATCCTTTTTTTAGTGTTCGTCATCTTGTACCTCAGCAGGAGCGTAAAACCGGAATTATTGTAGTAACCGGAGATAAAGGAATGGCAGGAGCCTATAACCACAATATTACAAAGCTGACAGATGAGTTTATGGAAAAAACTCCGGGTTATCACAAGCTGTATGTACTTGGAATGGTAGGCCGTCAGTATTATGAAAAGAAAAGTGCAGATGTAGACGGAAGCTTTCGTTATACTGTGCAGAAGCCAACTATGCATCGAGCAAGACTGATCAGTGAGGAAATTGTAAGAGCTTTTCTTGACCGTGAGCTGGATGAGGTACATATTATTTATACTCAGATGCAAAATGCGGCAGTGATGGAACCTGTGGATATGCAGCTTCTTCCGCTGAAAAAAGCAAGTTTTTCACCGGCTCAGATTCCGGCGGGAGCTCCACAGGAGGAGATTGAAATGTTTCCTTCTGCAGATGTGGTTCTGGATACAATGATTCCCAATTATCTGACAGGTGTTATTTACGGATGTCTGGTAGAAGCCTATGCCAGTGAAAATAATGCGCGAATGACTGCAATGCAGTCTTCCACAGACAGCGCAAAAAAGATGCTGCAGGATCTTTCCATTCAGTTTAATCGTGCACGGCAGGCGGCCATCACACAGGAAATCACAGAGGTTATCAGCGGCGCAAAAGCCCAGAGAAGGAAGTGACAAGGATGAATAAAGGTAAAATTGTACAGGTTATGGGACCTGTTGTGGATGTTGTTTTTGAGCAGGGGGAGCTTCCGGATATCCGGGAGGCCCTGGAAGTGGAAAACAACGGAAAAAAATGTATTATGGAAGTCTCACAGCATCTGGGAAACCGCGTAGTGCGCTGCATTATGTTAAGTGCCAGTGAGGGACTTCAGAGAGACAGAGAAGTAATTGCCACAGGAAGCGGAATCAAGGTTCCGGTAGGAGACTGCACCCTGGGAAGACTTTTTAATGTTCTTGGAGAAACTGTGGACGGCGGTGAATCTCTGGAGGATAAGGAACATTGGGTCATCCACAGAGATCCGCCAAGTTTTGAGGATCAGAGCCCGGCAGTTGAGATCCTGGAAACAGGAATTAAGGTAATTGACCTTCTTGCACCTTATGCAAAAGGCGGAAAGATTGGTCTGTTCGGAGGCGCCGGAGTAGGTAAAACCGTGCTGATCCAGGAGCTGATCCAGAATATTGCAACTGAGCATGGCGGTTATTCTATTTTTACCGGTGTAGGCGAGCGTTCCCGTGAGGGAAATGACCTGTGGAGTGAGATGAAAGAATCAGGAGTTCTTGAAAAAACTGCCCTGGTGTTCGGACAGATGAACGAGCCGCCGGGATCCCGTATGCGTGTTGCGGAAACAGGTCTTACTATGGCAGAGTATTTCCGTGATACAGAACACAGAGACGTACTTTTGTTTATTGATAATATTTTCCGTTTTGTACAGGCTGGTTCTGAGGTGTCTGCGCTTCTGGGACGTATGCCGTCCGCAGTTGGATATCAGCCTACACTGTCCACAGAAATGGGAGAGCTTCAGGAGCGTATTGCTTCTACAAAAGCAGGTTCTGTTACATCTGTTCAGGCTGTATATGTTCCGGCGGATGACCTGACAGACCCGGCTCCGGCAACAACCTTTGCCCATCTGGATGCAACAACCGTATTATCCAGAAAAATTGTTGAGCAGGGTATTTATCCGGCAGTGGATCCTCTGGAATCCTCTTCCCGTATTCTGGAAGCAGACGTGGTAGGAGAGGAACATTATGAGGTTGCCCGCCGTGTTCAGGAAATTCTTCAGAAATATAAGGAACTGCAGGATATTATTGCAATTCTTGGTATGGAAGAGCTGTCTGATGAAGACAAAAATACAGTACATCGTGCAAGAAAGATACAGAGATTTTTATCCCAGCCCTTCCATGTAGCGGAAAACTTTACCGGAATCCCCGGAAGATACGTTCCGCTGAAAGAAACCATCCGTGGATTTAAGGCCATTGTAAACGGAGAGATGGATGAATATCCTGAAAATGCATTCTTTAATGTGGGAACTATTGACGAGGTTATTGAAAAAGCAAAAACCCTTGAACAGTAAGGAGTGAAGTTCATGGAAAGTACATTTGGCCTGGAAATCTATGCCAGCAATAAGCTGGCTTATGCCGGACGCGCCAGATCTCTGGTTGTTCCTGTAGAGGATGGAGAAAAGGCTTTTCTGGCTCATCATGCAAATGTGATTGTAGCAATTGTTCCCGGTGAGCTTCGGTATGAAGATGCTGACGGAAACAAGGTGGTTGCAGCAGTCAGCAGTGGTTTTGTGGAAATGATCAATAACCGTGCAAAGCTGTTTTGCCTTTCTGTGGAAAGACCGGAAGAAATTGATATTCGCAGAGCACAGGAGGCAAAGGAACATGCTGAGGAACAGCTCCGTCAGAAGCAGAGCATTCAGGAATACCACATGAATCAGCTGGCTCTGGCACGGGCAATGACAAGGCTTCGCGTAACGAAAAATCTGTAATATATTATATAGAAGAAATACCTGTAAACAGAAGAAATATTTATAATAAGAACGGAAGCTGTCCTGATGATTTATCAAAGGACGGCTTCCGTTTTTGGCAGGGTAAAATTTACTTTGCTTTTGATATTTTTTGAATTTGTTTTCAGCAGTTATAGCTGATCTGGATTGTGAAGACATTCAGGGGTCAGTTTGTCTTTTCTGTTCCGGCAGAAGCTTCCTCAGAAGCCGGAGCAGACTCTGCGGACTCAGTAACTGTCTGAGCGCCGGTTTCATCAGTAGAAGATGTCTCAGAAACAACTGTCTGTTCGGAAGCTTCCGGCGTCAGTGCTTCTGCGGTCGGAGCTTCAGATGTTTCCTCCTGGGACTGCTGATAAGGACGATAAGGCTCCCAGTAGTGTTCTTCCTTCCGGGGTTTTTCTGAAGTCTCTTCGCTGTCAAGCTCCTGCTTCTTTGTGTTAAGCATGTGGATGCCCGCAGCAATAATAGCAAGAGCAATGATAATAGACGGAACGTTATAAAACAGATCCATCAGAACATTTGCCACACCATCCGGAAGCAGCCACCAGATCAGCCCTGTCAGATTGTCCCATAAAATAGATATACCGAAGATGATCAGGAAAGCAGCAATCAGTTTGCGGTACTTTTTAACAAAATGATCGGCATTTCCGATAAACTGGTCAATGTGGAGAAGATAGCTGTCTTCCACAGCATAAAAATCGTCTTCAGACATGGATTTCAGATTGTGCACATGGAAAAAGCTGTAGCACCACATAATCGGAAGAAGCATTATGATAAAGCTCAGTGCAGACAGTGTTGCCAGTGCAACAGTGCCCCAGAACATAAGCATAATACTGATTCCCTGTTTAAAGAAGCCCATGTACATTTCTCCTGCGCCCGGGATCAGTGAGCAGATAAACAGCAAAAGTCCCTTTTTTTGTTTTGTCATTTTAAATCGCCTCCATTTAAGATTTTATTTGAAAAATTTCGCATATAATCACTTAGTTTATCGGAGCTGTGTGAAAGCCCTGTGGAAATATTCTGTGAAAACCGTGAAAGTGTTTCCGGGTGAGCGCTGTCTTCTGTATATACGGCAGATTTATCGAATTCCGGCATAGAAACCCTGGAAAAAGTACTGAAATCTGCCTGCTGAATCACAAAAAGAAGAAAAAGTGCGGCGATCACACCTGTTGCAGTGCGAAGTCCATAATAAAAAAGCTGCATTTTCCGGGACGTTGTGCGAACCGCCTTTGCTGCCTGAACGTCCGGTGCGGCTGCGCGGTTCAGAATCTGTTCTGCCAGATAGTCCGGAGCCGGCTGACAGGTATTTTGGATTTCTTCTTCGATCATCTGATCCAGACAGAAATCACACTGATCAAGATGCTCCAGAAACGCAATCATTTCTTCCGTGCTTACTGTATCGCTGTCTGTAATCTTATTCAGAGATTTTTCCCTAACATGCATATCAGACTCTCCTTTCGTTGACATTTCCCGGCGGAACCAGGAGCTTTTTCAGCATTGCCCTTGCCCTGTAAAGCTGTGTCTGGATGGTTTTTGGATTTTTCTGAGTCTGCCGGGCGATTTCTGTAACAGTAAGCTGTTTACAGAAATGCGAAACAGCAACTTCTTTATAGGGGCTTTTGAGCTGCTGGCACAGGGTATATACCTGCCGGTCAGAATCTGTTTTCAGATACAGGGCCTCCGGAGTAGAGGATGTGTCCGGTATCTGAGAAAAATAAGTATCTTCTGTGGGAATACTGCGCCGCCCGGCTGCCTTCAGAAAATCCAGACACTTGCGTACAGCGATTTTGCTCAGCCATGCTTTTTCATAGGTGCCGTCGAAACGGGAAAGGTTTTTGTAAGCAGACAGAAACACTTCCTGGGTCAGATCTTCTGCATCAAAAGGGTTTCCTACGGATTTCAGACAGATGGAGTAGATCAGATTCTGATACTGCTCCAGCAGATATTTCAAATATTCTTCCTGCGAAATACGATCATCCCCCTTCCTGATGCTGCCTGGATAATGAGCGGCAATGAAGCTTCCCGGCATTTTTTCTCCCGTTCATTATATTATAACGGAACAAAAAGAATAAAAACTTCAGAAAACCAGAAATTTTTTTATTAATATGTGATACAGGGCGCACAGATTGACGAAAAATCCGTTTATTTTCATACACTGGACAGATTGTAAAGCGAAAAGAATATGTTATAATATTTGACTATAACAGAACAGATTATCATATTCAGGCAGTACTTCAGCAGAACAGTGTATACACAGAAATTAAAGTCGTTGCTGTAAGCGAAGTCAGAAGTAATAAATCAGTGGAAAGATGAAGAACTGCAGGGTTTATCAGGAAGGAAATTATGGCAAGTATCAGAGATGTAGCGCAGAAAGCAGGCGTAGGAGTCGGCACTGTGTCAAGAGTGATCAATGGCAGCGGATATGTTGCAGAAGATACAAGAAAAAAAATTGAGTCAGCGATCCGTGAGCTGGAATATACCCCAAATGAGCTGGCAAGAAATCTTTTTAAAAACAGGACAGGTATCATAGGCGTTCTGGTTCCGGATCTGGATCATCCTTTTTTTTCCGCTTTTGCAAGGGAGACAGAGATTGCTCTTTATAAAGCAGGATATAAAGTGATGATCTGCAATACCATAGGAAGCAGCAACAGGGAACTGGATTATCTGAATATGCTGGACCGGAATATGGTAGACGGGATCATAACCGGTTCCCATACCCTTCATGTGGAAGAATACTTAAAAAGAAAGAGGACGATCGTGTCTCTGGATCAGGATTTCGGACCGGAGATTCCCATGGTAGGTTCCGACCATATTTACGGAGGCCGGGCTGCCGCAGAGATTATCATTAAAAACAAGTGCAGGAAAGTCCTTCATATTACCGGAGTGGCGCCTAATGTTGCTGCCAATGACAGACATGCCATTTTTGAGTCGATTCTTGCCGAACACGGAGTGGAAATCGTAGATCTGATGATGGAATGGAACAAGTTTGATCATCAGGCATACTGGGATGCCGCAAGGGAAGCCATACGCAAGTGCGACGGAATAGACGGGGTGTTTGCTGCAGACCAGCCGGCGCTCTATTATATGCATCTTGCAATGGAGGCCGGAAAAAGAGTGCCGGAAGATCTGAAAGTAGTGGCTTATGACGGAATGGATATTACCAGGCTCTGTTACCCACAGGTTACAAGTATTGATCAGAATATCCGTTTTCTGGCGGACACCTGCGCTTCTACAGTGATAAAACTTATTGATGGAAGTGAACGGGTTCCACACAAACAGATCATGTCTGTAGAGGTTCATCAGGGGAAGACTACAAATCCTGTTGTTCTGGACGGAAACTTCTGATTGTGCAATACATACAAAAAAAGAATGGTAAAACTGTAAAAACAGACGGAAATGTTATTTTGAATATGATTTTTAGATAAAACCTATTGACAAATAAGTCAGTAAGTTTTTTTATTAAGGCACAATATGGAACGGGTTCCACAGAGAGCGCAAATAAATTTATAAGAGAGCGCAGACTGTGATATATGGAACAGGTTCCCTGCTTTCCAGGCGCGCGGAAAGAACTCAGATTAAGGAGGAAGAGAACATGAAAAAAGCAATCAGTATGGCAATGGCAGCAGCGCTTGCTCTTTCAGCAGGAGCAACGACAGTACCGGTAATGGCAGATGATGTGACAGAGCTTACCATCTGGAGCCCCACAGATACAGAAGCGATCGAAGCATGGTGGGAAGAAAAGCTTGCAGAATGGAATAAAGAAAACCCGGATATCCAGGTGAAACGTGAAGCGATTGACCGTTCTGACTCATATGCCTATGATAACAAAATTGCCACTGCTCAGACATCCAATGATCTCCCGGATATTTTTTATGTGGATGGCCCTCAGGTATCCTATTATGCAGCCAATGGTCTGACTGTTCCTCTTGACGATTACTTTACAGAAGAAGATCAGAAGGACTTTGTGGATTCAGCAATCACACAGAACACATACGATGGTCATCTGTATGCTATTGGCGCAACAGAGTCATCCGTGGCATTTTATTACAATAAAGACTACCTGAAAGAATGCGGAGTGGATGTAGAGGAGCTTGATTCCCGCACAATTGATAATCCGATCACCTGGTCTGAACTTGCAGAAATTGCAGAAAAATGTACCACAGAGGATTATGTAGGCACTCATATTATTATGGATCACGGCGAGGGACTTCCTTATGCACTGGAGCCAATGTATCTTTCTGCAGGAAAAGATTATATCAGTGAGGACGGTACAGAAGCTGACGGTTATGTAAACAGTGAAGAAGCTGTAAAAACTACCTCTTTCCTGGCTGATCTGATCGCAAAAGGCTATGCAAATGTTGAGCCGATCAAGGATGAATTTTTAAACGGAGCCTGCGCAACCATGATTGGCGGTTCCTGGGATACAGCTGTTCTGGAGGAAAGTGCAGAGTTTGACTGGGGCGTAACTTACTATCCGGTCAATGATGATACAAAGGAAGCTGTTTCTCCCTGCGGCGACTGGGCGGCAGCAGTAAGCAAGGATTGTGAAAATCCGGAAGCAGCAGGTAAATTCCTTCAGTGGCTGATGAATACAGACAATGTTGCTTCTTATGCGGCGGCTATTGCAAAACCTGCAACCCGTATTTCTGCTTATGACACAGAGGAAATGGCAGAATACAAAGAAGGCGTTCGCGCAGTATTTAAAGAGCAGCTTGAAAACACAGCAGTTCCGCGTCCGAGAACTCCTTCCTATGCAACTTTCTCATCTGCATATGCAGAAGCAATGACAAATATTTTCTCTGATGCATCCAGTAATGAGGAAGTGGATGAGGATTATATCCAGTCCGAGCTTGACACAGCAGCAGAAACATTTACAGACGATTATGAAACCTATTATGCAGAATAAAGACTGAGAAATTTACGGGATAGCCGCATCGCCTGGCGGTGCGGCTGTTTCTGACCTCTCAGTTTCTTTTACTGGCAGGAAAAGGAGGGAAAGATTATGGCAAAGACAAAAAAACTTACAGGCCGGAAACGAGATGAGAGAATTACTGCATATATGTTTGTAGCTCCTGCAGTGATTCTTCTGATCGCATTTCTGGTTGTTCCGATGATTTATACTGTATATTTCTCAGGATTCAAATATCAGATCATGAGACCGGACGCAATCAAATTTATCGGACTTGAAAATTATCAGAAGCTGTTCAGTGATAAGAACTTCTGGATCGCATTAAAGAATACGGTTTATTTTACAGTTCTTGTTGTACCGATCCAGTGTGCTCTTGCTCTGGGACTTGCGCTTCTTGTCTCAAAAAAATTCCGGGGCGTATCCATTTTCAGAACAATGTATTTCAGTCCTCAGCTTACTTCCATGGTTGTAATCGCGGTTCTGTGGTCAGTTCTTTATAATGCGAATCCAAATACAGGACTGATCAACTCTCTTCTTGTTTCCCTTGGAATGGAGCCTATCAAATTCCTCAGCGACGCAGACACAGCAATGAACTCGATTATCTTCATGTCTGCATGGCAGGGGGCTGGATATCAGATGATGATCTTCCTGGCAGGTCTTCAGGGAATCCCCAAGGATCAGTATGAAGCGGCAGCGGTGGACGGCGCTACGAAATTTAAACAGTTCCTGTATATTACCCTTCCCGGATTAAAGGGAACTATAAAATATGTTGTTATGATCACAATGATCCAGGCAATGAAGCTGTTTACCCAGCCTTATATCATGACTCAGGGAGGCCCGAAAAATTCTACCAAAACACTTGTATATTATATTTACACCCAGGGCTTCCAGAAGGGTAACTTCGGCTATGCCTGCTCTATTGCAGCAGTATTCTTTGTGATTGTGGTAACGTTGTCCATGGCAATGAAAAAAGTTACAGCGGCTACAGACTGAGAAAGGAGGATATGGTTATGACGAAATCAATGAAATTTTCTGCTAAATTCGGCAAATTTATGTTTTACTTCGGAAATATTGTGATCGGCATTATTTTTGTATCTCCTTTGATCTGGATGATCTCGGCATCTCTGAAGCCGGAGGCAAAGATTTTTGCAGACATGGATTCCCTGGCTACATTTCTGCCCATTCAGGCATCTCTGGACAATTATGCAGAGGTGTTTTCAAGGCTGAACATGCCTCAGGTATTCAAAAATACTTTGCTTTACATTGGCCTGATTCTTATTTTTGATCTTTTGGTAAACTCCATGTGCGGTTATGCCCTGGCGAAATTTGATTTTAAGGGCAAAGGTGCGATCATGAATCTTGTGATTGCATTGATGGTTCTTCCAATGGAAGCGATCATGCTGCCACTGTATATTGAAATGTCCCAGCTTGGATGGGTCAATACACTTCCGGCTCTTGTTGTGCCTTTTATAGCAAAATGCTTTTCCATTTATATGTTCCGGCAGTTTTTCTGTGATGTGCCGGACGAACTGATCGAGGCAGCGGCCATTGACGGCTGCAGTCCTGCGGGAACATTTTTTAAGATTGTTGTACCAATTTCCAAAACAGTATATGCAACCGTGTTTATTCTTGATTTTGTAGCTCACTGGAATGACTTTATGTGGCCGTTCCTGGTTATGACCGGAGAAGATAAGCGAACCATTCAGCTTGCAGTTCAGTCCTTCTTTGGAACACAGCCGGTTCACTACAGCGCGATCATGGCAGCATTGGTTGTCTCTGCAATTCCAATGATCATTATGTTTATTTTCATGCAGAAATATTATGTGGAGGGAATTGCCTCATCAGGAATCAAGGGCTGAGAAAAGCCGGTAAAAAGAATCTGAAAGGCGAATACAATATGACGACAAGTGAATTATTAAAACAGGCCAGAGAATATGAGAAAAAACGGATCAGCGAGATCAGCCCGGAGGAAAGACCGACGTATCACGTAACAGGCGGAGCGGGCTGGATTAATGATCCGAATGGTTTTTCGTATTATAAAGGCCAGTATCATCTTTTTTATCAGTATTATCCTTATGCCAATGAATGGGGACCAATGCACTGGGGGCATGTGGTGAGCAGGGATCTGATAAAATGGGAGCGCAGACCGGCGGCTATGGCTCCGGATCAGGAATATGACAATGCGGGATGCTTTTCCGGAAGCGCCCTTGAACTTGCGGACGGACGCCATCTTCTGATGTACACAGGCGTGCGGAAGGTCATAGAAGAGGATGGAAGCCGCAGGGATCATCAGACACAGTGCATGGCGTTTGGTGACGGAACAGATTACGAAAAATATGAAAACAATCCTGTAATTACAGCAGATAATGTGCCGGAAGGCGGAAGCAGGATCGATTTCCGTGATCCGAAAATATGGCAGGAGGAGGACGGTACGTTTTATGCAGTGGCGTCAAATGCCAACGCAGAAGGAAACAGTTCTATTCTTTTGTATAAAAGCCAGGATGCGCTTCACTGGGAATTTTGCAGTGTTATTGATTCCAGCTGCAAAAAGCTTGGCTGGATGTGGGAATGTCCGGATTTCTTTTCCCTGGACGGAAAGCAGGTTCTTGTGGTAAGTCCAATGGAAATGATGCCGGAGGGGCTGAAATTCCATGTAGGACACGGAACGATTTATCTTATCGGAACCTATGACAAAAACAGCCATGCTTTTACCAGAGAAGACGTGCAGCCCATTGACAGCGGAATTGATTTTTATGCGCCCCAGACAATGAAAGCTCCTGACGGAAGACGTATTATGATTGCCTGGATGCAGGCATGGAGCAATTCCAAGTTTGTGCCTGACGGAGTAAAGTATTTTGGACAGATGACAGTTCCAAGAGAGCTGACTCTTAAGGATAACAGGCTGATCCAGAAACCGGTACGGGAGCTTGAGGCATACAGAAGCGGCCGGATTTGTCATGAAAAAGTAAAAATAACAGAAGAAACCTCTCTTGAAGGAGTTTCCGGACGTGTGATCGATATGACAGTAAAGCTGAAGGCAGACGATAATTTCCGGGAGTTCTCCATGAAAGTTGCGCAGAATGAGGATTATTATACTTCTGTTTTTTATGATATCCGCAGGAAGGTACTTTGTGTGGACCGAAGTCATAGCGGCTATCTGTATGATATTATGCACAGACGTGAGATTTCTGTGGAACCGGTGGACGGTATGATAACACTTCGCTGTCTGATGGACCGGTTCAGCCTGGAAATTTTTATCAATGACGGAAGGCAGACAGCCAGTTTTACCCTTTATACTCCTCAGAATGCGGAGGGAATTACCTTTGCGGCAGAGGGAGAAGCGGAAATTTCCGTAGAAAAATACACTCTTTCTTTTTAACTGAATATAGATAATACCCAACAGAAGAGCGCTTCAGACGGCATTTGGAGAAATAATTTTATTTCAATGGATTGCCGTACGGCGCTCTTTCTGTATACGGGGGACTGTTCTCAGGCAGGTACCTGTGATATACTGGAAAGGAAATACAGTATATGGTACCTGACATAAACTGAGAATGATTTCAGGAGAGGAAAGATGTTATGACAGACACAAAAAGATTATATTATGAGGACGTTTATATAAAAGAGTTTTCTGCAAAGGTTGTGGAATGTCGAAAAGGAGAGAAGGGCTTTCAGGTGCTTCTGGATCGGAGCGCATTTTATCCGGAGGGAGGCGGACAGCCCTGTGATCTGGGAATTCTGGGAAATACAGAAGTTACAGATGTTCAGGAAAAGGACGGAGAGCTGATCCATTATGTGAAAGCTGAACTGGAGCCGGGAACAGAAGTTACCGGCAGGATAGACTGGCAGAGAAGGTTTGATCTGATGCAGCAGCATTCCGGGGAACACATAGTAAGCGGTCTGGTACATGAGGCATATGGATACAATAATGTGGGTTTTCATATGAGCAGCGATGTGATCACCATTGACTTCAGCGGCGTTCTTGATGAACGGCAGCTTGCGGAGATCGAAGAAAAAACCAACAGAAAAATATGGGAGAATAAGCCTGTAGAAATTTTTTATCCGGATAAAGAGGAGCTTGCAGTTCTGCCCTACAGAAGTAAAAAGGAGCTGACAGGAAAGATCCGTCTGGTACGTTTTCCGGGAGCCGATCTCTGCGCTTGCTGCGGAACTCATGTGACTCATACAGGAGAGATCGGAATGGTCAAAATCCTCAGTGTGGAAAATTTCCGTGAGGGTGTGAGAGTTACTATGATAAGCGGAAAAAGAGTTCTGGACTATCTGAATATGGTAAATGAGCAGAACCGTCAGGTTTCTGTGAAATTATCGGCAAAAGCCACAGAAACAGCCCGGGCAGTAGAACGGCTTCAGGAGGAAAATTACCGTCTGAAAGGCCGGCTCCTCCGTCTGGAACAGGAACTGTGTGATACAGAGGCAAAGAGATGGGAGGGCGCTGGAAATGTACTTTTATTTCATCAGGGGATGGATGCAGACAGTGTGCGTAAAATGGCAGATGCTGTGATGCAGAAATGCAAGGGCCGCTGCGCTGTTTTTTCAGAGAATCCGGATGGAAGCTATAAATATGCTGTGGGGGAAAAGGACGGAGATCTCAGGCAGTTTATAAAAGAGATGAATCAGGCTTTAAACGGGCGAGGCGGCGGAAGGCCGTTTTTTGCCCAGGGTTCAGTAAATGCCGGTGAGGCAGAGATCAGAAGATTTTTTGAGAAATAAACTATAACACACACAGTCAGCAGGAGATGAAAGAAAATGTTTGGAGAATGTCATGCTCATATATTTATGGACGGGATCAATTACCGGGAAGCTGTAAAATGTCATAAAGACGGAGCAGACGAAAAAATAATCAGAGAGCATCTGGAAGCCTACAAAAAGGCAGGAATAAGCTTTGTCAGAGACGGAGGAGATCCTTACGGGGCTTCCGTTCTGGCCCGGAAGCTGGCGCCGGAGTACGATATCGACTATCGTACCTCTGCTTTTGCCATACACAAGGCAGGACATTATGGAAGTATTGTGGGAAAAAGCTTTACGGATTTAAAAGAATTTCACAGTCTTGTTCTGGAAGCCGGAAGGCAGGGCGCTGATTTTATTAAGATCATGACTACCGGACTTCTGGATTTTGCAGATCAGGGAAAGGTAACCGGTACACCTCTGGATAAAAAAGAGGTTTGTGAGATGGTGCATATTGCACATGAAGAAGGCTTTGCGGTTATGAGCCATACCAATGGAGTATATGGAGTCCAGGCAGCAATAGAAGCCGGAGTGGACAGCCTGGAGCATGGGAATTATATGGATGAGGAATGTATTTCCATGCTGGCAGACAGCCGTACAGTCTGGGTCCCCACCCTTGTGACTGTGAAAAATCTCAGAGGATGCGGACGGTATGAGGACAGGGTTCTTACTCCTATTATCAGAAAAGCAGAAGAAAATCTTTTTCTTGCATTTCAGAAAAAGGCGCAGGTGGCTCTGGGAAGCGACGCCGGCGCCTACATGGTAATGCATGGAAACGGAATTATTGATGAGTATACTGCCTTCCGGTCAGTTCTGGGAGACAGCGATGATCTGGAGAACTGGCTGAGACAGGGTGAAAATGAAATAAAAACCCGGTTCAGGCATCCTCGATTTTGACACAGGTATAAATGTTGGTGTTCCGGGATTCTGCCGGATCAAAAGTAAGCTTTACGCTGCTTCCGGTAAGCAGCCCTCCTGTAGAGGAGTTCTGGGCTGTATCGGTAAAAAAAGTAAGACTGATTCCATCCGGGCTCATAATCGTAATGGTATTGGCAGTGGATCCGATGATCTCGCCTGAGATTGCAGATGAAATGGAGTGTTTGTTGGCCTGTTCCGGTATTTCGCCTGTAATTCCCAGTACAGTTATGCCATCCAGAGTGGTTCCGTTGAATTCTCCTGTGTAGGTAATATTCGCATGAGCTCCTGCTGCAATTCCTCCGCTGAAGTGACAGGGGAGAGAAGACATGTCAAGCTTCAGTACAGTGTCGGAATTGTCAGGCGATACCTGAAGTGTGTTCATATTTACAGAGCGGATCACAGTGCGAAGCTGTTTTTCCTGGGGAACAGGAGTATCCGGCTGAGGCGGCGGAGTGGGAGTAGGTTCAGGTACTTTCAGGGGATCAATATCGGAGACGCTGAGCACCTTCAGCTGTGAAGCGTCCAGAATATTTGGATTTTCTGAGGTACCCTGGCCAAAATCTCCCCTGTAATGAAGATAGACCCAGCCTCCGGGACGGATTCCGTTTTGATAATACTGTTCTGTTCCGGTAACAGGATAAGTGGCAGTTTTGCCGCTTTTTGATTTCAGGGTAATGGTATTTTCTGTAAGTCCCTGAACCTGCCCGTAGGTCTTTTTTTCTTTCAGCTCCGCTCTGTCGTGGTAGGCATCTGCCACCTTCAGGACTCTGACAGAACTGGTATCAGTGGTGTTAAGCTGACCTTCATAGATCACGCAGACGTCAGCCCCGGCAAGAAGTCCTTCCTTGCATTCAAGCTCTGCCTGTGAGATGTCAAAGCTGTAGGTATCTGACTTTTGACAGAGGGTAAGGCGGCTTCCTGTAAAATCCTTTACAGTTCCCCGGATCTCATCCATATATACCCGGGGATTCTGTGCAGTATCTGTCTGGATTTCCGGCTTGTCAGAAGAAACTGGTCCGTCAGAAGTCTCAGGCGAAATACAGCCGGAAACGGCAAAAAGAAGTGTTGTGCAGAGAAGCGCAGCTGATAGTTTTTTCATTAATGTCCTCCAGTATTGTCAATTACCGGACGTTTCCTGCTGTCTGTCTTTTGCGGACAGGGATTTCTCTGTGCTGTCCGTAACCGGAGGCTTGGCAGTAAAATCAAAGATTTCCCGGTAAGCATCCCATTCCTCTCTGTTGTGGGCAGCACTGGGCATCAGCCCTGTACATTCGGTACAGGCATTGGTGTCCAGGTAATTTTCGTAATATACATTATAGGGATCTTCAGTCTTTTTTACAGACCTTTGATCTGAGTGTTTTCTGTGTTCCATCATACCCCTCCTTTATGCTGTTGGCAATGGTTTTGAGAGATAGTATGGTAAAAAAACTGTATTTTATTCATTACTGTTCATAGATTAAGTTGCTGTGAACGAATTGAACAGTAACCTTTATTCAGTTATAGAGTGTTAATATTATAACAAAAAAATGTTGAAATATCTGTAAAGTGTGTTATACTGTGGATAAATAAATAATAGCGAAGTAGGAATTTATGCGTTAAGTGTTCACTGGCTGGGGAGTCGCCGTGAAACGAAAAGCTGATGACAGAAAAAGCTTACGATATATTTTCCGCACCCGTTGCTACATATGAGAACATCTCATAATGTGGAGGGAATATTATTTATGATAACATTATGGAGGTGTTTTTATTATGCAGAAAAACAGCACAAAATCTGTCTGGAATGTAAAAAATCTTGTTTTTATGGCGCTTCTGGTAGCCATGCAGCTGGTACTTACAAGGGTTCTGGTACTGGATCTGGGCCCATATCGTATTACTGTGGGAACCGTATGTACCGTGCTTGCCGGACTGTGGATGGGACCGGTTGCCGGCGGAATCTGCGGACTGTGCGCAGATATTGTAGGATGCTTTCTGAAAGGCTATGCGGTGAATCCGTTTATTACACTGGCATCCATTCTCTGGGGCGTTCTTCCGGCCCTTTTCAGAAAATTTTATTTAAGCAAATCCAGAAAGGCGAAGACCGTAGGGATTTCGGTTTCTATTGTCATTACAGGAGTGATCAGCTCTCTGTGTCTGACAACGGCCGGACTGGTGCTTATGCTTGGATATAATTTTTATGCGATCATGCCGGGAAGACTTGTTCAGTTTGCAATTATGACTCCGATCTACTGTGTACTGACCTGCCTTCTGTATTTCAGTCCTCTGACCTCTATGGTGGCAGGACACAGCTCTTCCGCTGTACTGGAAAAGAGAACTGTATAAGGTACGCAGGAGAAATTTTTTGACCAAAAATTACATATTCGATTCCCCATACAGGACGTGGTATTGATACTGCGTCCTGTTCTGTTATTACAGGAACAGACTGTTTGATATGATCGGAGCCTGCTGTTATACAGGCTGTACACGGAACCAGTAGGTATACAGGTCATGGAATCCCAGAGAGGTATAAAGACTCCGGGCAGGGGCATTTCCATGTACTACCTGGAGATAGGCATTCTCTGCTCCGCGTTTTTTTCCTTCCTTCAGAAGCCCTGTGCAGATCTGGCGGGCCAGACCCTGTCCTCTGAATTCTTCTTTTACGTGAATTGCATAAATCCCAATATAATCCCGGTCCAGTATTCCAAGTCCGGTGGCGATGATTTTTCCGTTTTTCTGAACAGAGGCGCACAGAGTTTCCTTGGGAATTGCATGGTACATGGACGGAACTACCTCCCTGTGAACGGGATCTGTCATTTTTTTCAGGTTAAAAAGGCTGAAGATCCATGAATCAGGAATGGTTTCTGTGAACTGTACGTCATTAAAGGCGGAAGTCAGCCGGGCATCGTCCAGACTCAGGGTCATTACGTCTGTTGTATGCTGGATTTCATACCCACGATTTTCCAGTGTGTAATCAAAGTCAGGAGAAACCAGCGGGCTGATCTTAAAAATTGCAGGGGTTCCCAGTCGTTTGTAAACATTTTCACAGTAAGGAATTTTTTCCCGCCAGGGCAATGTGGAGGTTCCAAACTGTTCCACACTGTTGGTTCTGTGTGTATAAAAATAAGAAAAACGGAGAATCCATCCGTCATAAAGTTCCATTTTATGGGAAGGCCATGCATTCAGCGACATATCTTCTATTTTTTTTATGCTTGCTTCCATATTTATCTCTCCTTGTATGGGTTATATAGCTGCTGTAAATAAGCAAATGGAAAAAGTGCACAGAGTTCTGTCTGTTACGGTATAAGGACGAAACAGGAACTGCCCTTTTTTAATATTTGTATATTGCTGATTCTGCTGATCAGGCTTCGATAATTAGTTGTGAACAATTCATGTATATATTCACATGGAAATATAGATATTATACATAAAAATAAATAAATATGCAACATATAAGAATAAATATTCAATTAAAAAAGAGTGACGGAATGGGGGATGAAAAGAAGGGTGTTTTACAACAGAAAACGCAAATTTTCCTGTCGGAATTTGATGAACGAATTTTGTGGACAGACAGGCTTGAAAGAACTATAATAAGACTCACCAGAAATCTTCTGGTATTCCTGCCGTCTGGTCAGACGGATTTATCCCATTTTATTATTTTTATAAGTACCTGTTTACTGTTTATGAAAAAGAATAACAGCAGAGAGAAAGGGGGAAGGAACTGAATTACTGTAAAAGGAATGTTAGTGCTGACAATTGCCGGGGTTGGTGTTGTAATGGATATTTCCAGCATGCGGATCAGCAATGGCTGGATCCTTTGTTCTCTTCTGACAGGTTTTCTGTTTTGCTTCAGCAGAAATGGAAACGGTCCATATGAATTTTTTCTTGGTGTAACGATTCCGGTGGCGGCTCTTGGATGGCTGTTTGTGTTCAGGATGCTGGGACCGGGCGATATAAAATTATTTTGTGCTCTTGGAGGAATTATGGGGGCGCATGATATCTGGCGCTGTATTGAATTTTCTTTTCTGGCGGGAGCCGTCATATCTCTGGCGATTCTGATATTCTGCGGAAATCCTGCAGAAAGACTGCGCTATCTGACCTCATATCTGGAAGATTATCTGAGAACAGGGATCAGGAAACCCTATTATCACAGAGGATTCGCATTGGAAAACTTTCACTTTACAATTCCTGTTTTTATGAGTGTGATGCTTTATGCAGGAGGTATATATTGAAAAAACAGATTTTTGCGGTTTGCGACACGGAGGCTGAATATGCCAAAAACTTTATGGAGTATCTGAACAGAAAGCAGAATCTTACTTTTGAGGTACAGGCATTTACCGGAGTGAAGAGTCTGCTGGCTTTTGCAGAGCAGAACAGAATCGAGATCCTTCTGATCTCAGAGGCAGCTGTGTGCCGGGAGGTACGGGAGCTGGATGTGGGAAAGCTGATCGTCCTTACAGAAGGCATTAAGTCTCCGGAGCTGGGCGCCTATGCGGGTGTTTACAAGTACCAGTCCTCTGCCCAGATAGTAAGAGAGGTTATGGCCTGTTACGGAGAGGAGAGATCAGTGCTGCCCGTGCAGTCTCCTGTTCTGAAAAAAGCCACACAGATACTGGGCGTTTATTCTCCGGTAGGACGCTGCCTGAAAACTTCTTTTGCTCTTACTCTGGGTCAGCTTGCTGCCAGGGAAAAACCTGTTTTGTATCTGAATCTGGAAGAATATTCGGGATTTGAAGAACTGTTTGGAAAGAGCTTTACAGGAACATTAAGTGACCTTCTGTATTTTGTGCGCCAGGGGGATCATAATCTGACAGTCAGGCTGAACAGTATGGTTGAGACAGTAGGGCAGCTTGACTTTGTTCCTCCGGTTCAGTCTCCTATGGATATCAGAGGAACTCCCTGGCAGGATTGGGTCTGTCTGATCCAGGAAATTGTTCTGCACAGTTCTTATGAGGTGCTTATTCTGGATATAGGAAATGGGATTGACGAGGTGTTTCAGCTGCTGGATCTTTGCAAAAGGATTTATATGCCAGTGTGTTCAGACGGACTTTCAGAATGTAAGATCATACAGTTTGAAAATCTGCTGCGAGTGCTGGATTATCCTCAGGTGCTGGCAAAAACGGTAAGAATGAAGCTTCCGTTTCACGAAAGTATTTCCGGAAACGGGGCATATGTAGAGCAGCTTCCATGGAGTCAGCTGGGAGAGTACGTAAAAGAACTGATAAGAAAGGAAAACATATGAACAGGGAGACTTTTCAGGCGATCCGAGATCTTCTGATGGAAAAACTGGATATGTCCAGAGAAATGACTGACAGAGAGATACTGGATGAGATTGACCAGCTTATCCTGAACCGTATGAGGGATTCGTATATATCTCTGAATGAAAAGCTTCAGCTCAGGCAGGAACTGTTTTATTCGGTGCGCAAGCTGGATGTACTTCAGGAACTGATCGAGGATGAAACAGTAACAGAGATTATGGTAAACGGTCCGGATGCGATCTTTGTGGAGCGGGGAGGACGGCTTGGGAAATGGGATAAAAGCTTTACCTCCCGGGAAAAGCTTGAGGATGTGATCCAGCAGATTGCAGGACGGTGCAACCGAGTGATCAATGAATCCATGCCGATTGTGGATGCCCGACTGGAGAACGGAGCCAGAGTAAATGCAGTGATCAGCCCGGTGGCGCTGAACGGTCCTATTCTTACCATAAGAAGATTTCCGGACACTCCCATTACAATGGACAGACTGATCGCGCTTGGAAGTCTTACCTGTGAATGTGCCCGGTTTCTGAAAGCTCTGGTAAGGGCCAGGTATTCTATAGTCATAGGCGGTGGTACAGGAAGCGGCAAAACTACGTTTCTTGGAGCTTTGTCTGATTATATTCCTGAAGATGAGCGGATCATCACTATTGAGGATAACGCGGAACTGAAAATTCAGGGCGTGGAAAATCTGGTCCGGCTGGAGGCAAAAATGGCAAATATGGAAGGTGCGGTATCGGTCAGTATCCGGGATCTGATAAAAACAGCCCTCCGGATGCGGCCGGACAGAATCGTGGTAGGGGAGGTAAGAGGAGGTGAGGCAGTGGATATGCTTCAGGCTCTGAATACCGGGCATGAAGGCAGTCTCAGCACAGCTCATGCAAATTCTGCCAGAGACATGCTCAGCCGTCTGGAAACAATGACGCTTATGGGGGTGGATCTGCCGCTGGAGGCAATACGGAGACAGATTGCCTCGGGGGTGGATATTCTGATCCATCTGGGCCGAATGAGGGACAAAACAAGAAAAGTACTGGAGATTACAGAAGTTTGTGGCTATGAAAAAAATGAGATTATAACGCGGACTCTTTTTCGGAGGGAGGAAGATCTGGGGCTTGTACAGGTGTCAGAGCTTTTGAACCGGGAAAAGCTGGCGCGGGCAGGGGTGGAAATATGAATCAGGACAAAACAAAGCAGAATTATGAGGAATATCATTATACAAAAAAAGAAGTCGCTAAATATCTTTTTCAGAGTACAGCTTTGTGCGGGGCAGTGGATTATCTGTTTTATCAGAACTGGTGGTGCATGATCGCGGCTGTGCCGGCAGCAGTGCTGTTTTTAAAATGGAAAAAAAGACAGCACATCAGGGAGAGGAAGAGGTCTTTGAATTATCAGTTTAAAGATGCCCTGAATTCTCTGAGTGTTGCAGTGCAGGCAGGTTATTCTGTGGAGAATGCCGTGACAGCATGTATGAAGGATATGGAGCGGCTGTATCCTCCGGAAGCTGATATTGTCCGTGAATTCCATTATATTGAAAGCCGGAAGAAAGTCAGCGTTCCCGTAGAAGAATTGTTTCTTGGACTTGGTGAAAGAAGCGGAATTGAGGACATTGAAAATTTTGCCGCTGTTTTCAGCACGGCAAAGCGTTCCGGCGGCGATATGGACAAGATCATTCAGACATCAGCCAGAATGCTTGGAGATAAAATTGATGTCAGAAAGGAAATAGAGACAACTCTTTCTGCAAAAAAGGCAGAACAGATGATCATGAGTCTGATGCCTGCGGGAATTATACTGTATCTGCAGCTTACTTCTCCGGGCTTTCTGGAGGTTCTGTACGGGAATCCGTTTGGCGTATGCGCAATGACAGTCTGCCTGGGAATCTATGGACTTTCCTACTGGCTGGGGAAAAGAATTGTGGATATTGAAGTATAAACAGGAAAAGATTGTGGAAAAAAGTACAGGAGTAGCTTATGTGGGTGCATATTGTAATATTTATTCTGGCTTTTGGGACAGTCCTGATCAGTAAGGCCGGATGGATTCATCTGGACGCGTTGGGAGATAAAAAAGGAGTCCGTTTGTTTCTGGCAGTTGCTGTGTGCGGGAACTTCCTTGGAATGGCTGTGACAATGACCGGGGAAGGAGGAACAGTACAGCCGGATACATACAGAATTCCCCGTGAGGAGACAGGCTCATATGAAAAAGAGTATCTGATTTCGGTGGACGGAGAGGAAAGCGAAGCTCTGAAAATCCAGGTTCCGGAAAAAGAAACGGAAGAGCAGGAAGAAACCGTTTCGGAAAAGGAATCTCCTGAAAGTATACGACAGAAAGAATTTCAGGAAATGCTGGATCAGTATAATCAGCAAAAACAGGACCCGGATTACTATTATCTGCCTTCAGAGTGGAAGGGACATCGGTTGGAATGGGAGCGTCCAAAAGAACATACAGGAGAGCTTCTGGCATCCCTGGGACTGTTTGCTGCCTTTGTGGTTCTGCTGAAAAGCACAAGGGAAAAACAGGAAGAGGAAGCCAGACGTGCGGAACAGCTTCTTATGGATTATCCGGGAATGGTGATGAAGTTTGCTCTTTTAATCCAGGCAGGAATGACAGCAAGAAGCGCATTTCGGAAAATGGCTGATGATTATGAGCGCAGAAAAACGAAAAGGCGGCATTTTGCCTATGAGGCTGTGGCCGCAGCCTGTTATGAAATGGACAGCGGAGTATCAGAACCCGAGGCTTACAGACGGTTCGGGGAAAAATGCGGACAGATGAAATATAAGACGTTTTCCACACTACTGATTCAGAATCTCCAGAAGGGAAGCCGCAGAATGGCGGATATCCTGGAACAGGAAGCCCTGGAGGCCTGGGATGAACGGAAAAGAAAGGCCCGTGTTCTTGGGGAAGCGGCAGCAACAAAGCTTCTGGTGCCTATGGTGATGATGCTGGCTGTTGTAATGGCAATTATTATGATTCCTGCATTTCTGTCCTTTTATGGATAAAGAAGCAGGAGCGGGGAGGTGAATACATGAAAAAACTGTGGGAACTGGCAAAGGGATTTGCCGCAGAAGAGGATGCAGTTGGTGTTGTGGAAATTATTCTGATTCTGGTGGTTCTGATCGGTCTGGTTATTATTTTTAAGGAGCAGCTGACCAGTCTGGTAAAAAATATTCTTTCAAAGATCACGAAACAGAGCAATTCAATCTGAGAAACAGTCCGGAATAAATCCGGGAGCAGGAAATGAAATTTTGGGAAAAGGAGGGTATCTGTTATGAAAAAGGGCAGCATTACAATTTTTCTGGCGCTGATTCTCAGTCTTCTACTGTCCCTGGTATGTACCAGTATAGAATCTGTGAGAATGGCAGCAGCAAGAACGCAGATTTTAAGCGGTCTGGATATAGGGCTTTATTCTCTGTTCGGTCAGTATGACAGAGAGCTTCTGAAAGAATACGATCTGTTTTTTCTGAATGGATCAGGGAGTTCGGGGACATTAAACCTTGCTGCTGTATACGATAATCTGGAAAGCTATATGAAACCGGTACTGAAGCAGAACAGCCAGAAATTATCTATTGTTCAGGGAGGATTGTCCGGGTATCGTCTGGCTACAGATGAAAACGGAGAAGTGTTTTACAGACAGGCTGTTTCATACATGAAAGATACCCTTGGCAGTCAGGGGGTTCAGAAACTGATACAAAAATTTCAGGAAAAAAAGGATCGCGTGGAAGATGCAGAGAAGGCCGGAGCGCAGGCAGAGGAAAACAAATCCCTGGAAAGCTATGATTCAGAAATGAATGCAGCAGCCCAGAACAGTCAGGAGGCAGCTCAGCAGCAGACAGAGTCCGGAAATTCAGAAAGTGGAGACACAGATATTTCATCAGGCGAAGATCTTTCTGATGGGAAACCGGAAGAAAAGATAGAAAATCCGATTCCTGTCTTAAAGGCAATACGTAAAATGAGCCTTCTTGATCTGGTGGTTCCGGCAGAAAAAGGGATTTCAGAAAACTGTGTGTCAAAATCTGAGCTTCTTTCCGGGCGAGATCCTGAAAAAGGAATGGAGATGACACAGCCGGTAAAAACAGACAGTTCCTATGCTTCCAGCCTTTTATTTCAGCAGTATCTTATGGATAAGCTTGGCTGCTATACCAATCCTGCTTCCGGAGGATTAAAATACCAGACGGAATATCTGCTGTGCGGAAAAACAAGTGACAGAGAAAATCTGAAGTCAGTTGCAAGGAGACTGCTTCTTGTCCGTGAAGGCGTAAATGCCGCTTTTCTTATGGCTGATCCTGCAAAGAGAGCGCAGATGCACGGTCTGGCACTGGCCATCGCCTCTGCCTTTCTGATTCCTCCGGCTGCTGTGATCATAGAGGCGGCGCTTCTGTTCTGTTGGTCCTTTGGAGAAAGTATTTTAGATTTAAGGGAACTGTTTCATGGGGGAAAAGTTCCTCTGGTAAAGAACTCCGGGAACTGGCAGCTTTCACTGGATAATCTTGCGCATATTCTGGAGGGGCTGGACAGTCAGAGAAAAAGTGATGAAAATGGAATGTCCTACGAAGAGTATCTTCAGATACTTCTTTTATCTCAGTCTAAAAGAAATAAGCTTCAGAGAGGAATGGATATGGTGGAGTGCTGCATCAGAAATACCACCGGGCAGAAAGAGTTCCGTCTGGATCACTGTATAGAAGCAATAGAGGCTTCTGTGGATGTACGGGCAAACAGGAAAAAAACGTTTACAGTAACAAAGCAATTCAGTTATGTATAAAAAGACAAGAAAAGAGGTGCAGAAAGATGCTTTTTCAGGAGACATATAAATTCATAAATGGGAAGGATCATAAGAACTGGGTAGACAGAAAAAGGAAAGAAAGGATAAGTTCTCTGTTGCGCTTCAGATACCTGCTTACCCCGATGGGCAGGAGAAGCAGAGTGTTTTCTGGAAAGGTATCTCTTTGCGCCTCTTTTCTGAAAAAGGCAAGCTTTGCAGTAGAGACAGCTCTTGTGCTGCCGGTGTTTTTTCTGGGAATGGTTACACTGATTTCTTTTATGGATATCTATCAGATTCAGACAGAACACCTTCGTACATTATGTGAAAAAACAAAGGAGGCAGGTATGTATGCCTATGTGCTGGATGGAAAAGGAACGGAAGAGATCACTTTGCCGGATGTTTACTCTTACACTCCGGTGGGAGGAGTGATTCCTCTCCCAAAAGTACGGATGTACAATACAGTAAAGGTACATGCCTGGACAGGCGCGGACAGCAGAAGATTTGCCCACAATGGAGATCAGGCAGAAAGAATGGTATATGTAACTGTTTCAGGAACAGTATATCACAGAAATCCGGGATGCAGATATCTGAATGTTGTTGTGCAGCAAATGTCGGGCGCGGGTGTAAAATCGGCCAGAAACATGTATGGAGAAAAATATTATGCCTGTGAAAGCTGCAGCAGAAATCAGAAGCCTGCAGGAACTGTTTATGTTACAAAAAGTGGAAACAGGTATCACAATCAGTCCTCCTGCAGCGGGCTGAAGCGTACTGTCAGGCTGGTAAAGCTTTCGGATGTCCATAATATGGGAGCATGCAGCAGTTGTGGATAGAGGAGGGAGTATATAATGTTCGAAGAAATTGTTACGACGCTGTTTCTTGGCTGCAGTGCATGGACAGACTGGAAAAAACATGAGATTTCCCTGATCTTAACAGGAATTTATGCCAGTACGGGCCTGCTTTACAGCTTTATGTCAGGAAGAGAAATTCAGGATATTCTGATTCCGGCAGTTATTGGAGCGATTTTTCTTTTGGCATCTGTGATTACCGGAGGCGCTTTGGGAATGGGAGACGGATGGGTGATGCTGGCTTTAGGGTGTATGACTGATACAACAGTATACCTCAGAACCCTTGGCAGCGGGCTGTTTCTGTCTGCAGTGGTATCAGCGCTGCTTCTGACAGTGTTTCACAGAAGCCGCAAAACAGAAATTCCTTTTATTCCATTTTTGTTTCTGGGATATACAGGAGGTATTTTTATATGACATTAAAAAAATATTTGTGGGAAAAAGCTAAAAAAGGAAGCTTTACCATTGAAGCGGCCTGTGTGATGTCATTGATACTTGTGGCAGTCATGGGAATTCTTTATCTTTGTTTTTTTGTACATAATCGGGCATGGCTGACGGCAGCCGCCTGCGAATCCGCACTTACCGGAAGTATGGAGGGAAACCGGGAAGGCGGAAACACAGGAGAAGCAGCCGGGAAACGCAGTCAGGAGCTGGGGGATATTGGATTTTTTGGGGCTGAAAATCTGAAAACTCAGATAAAGGATGGAAAAGAGGTAACGGTAAGCTATACGGCAGACACCATATCAGGATTTGGAGGATTTTCCTGGAAACTGAGAGCAGAAGGAAAATCCAGAGTCATTGATCCGGTAGGATGGATTCGTAAGATCAAAGCGGCAGAGGATATTTTTTCAGATGCAGGAGGAAGGTAATGCGCACAGAATATAAGAGAGATGTAAGTCATAATTACCTTATTTTGCAGGAAGAAAAGGCAGTAGATACCTCATCTTATCAGGTACGTATGCTTACAGGAAATGTGATTCCGTCCATACTGAAATGTCATTTGCAGAATCTGGATGGCGAGGTGCTGTTTTATTATGACATAACGTCAAAACAGTCCATAGCAACACTGTTTGAGGATAAAAAATTCCGGAGTCAGGATCTTCAGAGTATTCTGGAAGGATTTGTAAAAGTAATGGAAGAGCTGGCCGAATTCCTGATGAATACGGATCAGCTTGTACTTCAGCCGGAATACATCTATATGGATGCAGAGAGGAAAAAAGTGTATTTTTGCTGCCTTCCCGGATATCAAAAAGAAATTCAGGGGCAGCTTCGGGGATTGACAGAATATATTCTGCCAAAGCTTGACCATGAGGATAATCAGGCAGTGATGCTGGGGTATGGTATTTACAGGAAAGCTCTTGAACCGGGATTTCAGCTTGAGGTGGTAAAAGAGGCAATTTATCAGAAGGAAGATGAAGCGGATAAAAATGCAGCTTCTCCAAAAGAAGATAAATATCAGGAAATACTGTCAGAGAAACAGGAGAATGAAATTATAGATGCTGTGATTCCGGATGAACAGAAAAAAGAAGAGATTAAAAACAGGAAAAAGGAAAAAAGAATTCCATGGAACTGGATTTTATGCTGTGGAGCAGGCGGCGCAGCTGCGCTGGCTGTACTGGCAGCCGGTTTTTGGGGAGTCATTCCAAAGCTTCCAATAGAAATAGTGCTGGGGATCGGAATTATGGCTTTGGGAGCAGGGGCATTTACAGCGTGGATCACAGAAAAGAAGAAGCGGAAACAGGAACAGACCGCACAATGGCATAACAAAATAAAACAGGAACCAGACAGCAGCCCTGTGTCAGGCCAGATCAGAAAGAAAGAAAATATAAAAAAAGATCCGGAAACAATCCGGGAAGACCGTAAGACAGAGACCAGTATTACAGGAGAGCTTTTTGGAACAAAGAAAAAAGAGGAGGACAGTCAGGAGGAAATCTGTGGTGAAACAGTAGTTCTTTCTGCCGGGCAGAAAAAGGGACCGGCTGCTCTTGTAAGCAGAGAGCCGGGAGAGCTGGCAACGATTTATCTGGAACAGGAGCTGACGGTAGTAGGAAAGCTGGCAAATGCTTCAGATGCAGTCATTCCGATGCCAACTGTCAGTCGTATGCATGCAAGGATCCGAAAGAGAGAAGATGAGTATTACCTGGCAGATCTGAATTCCAGAAACGGCACTGCAGTAAACGGGAGAATGCTGAAAGGAGATGAAGAGTACCAGCTTCAGGACGAGGATCAGGTGGATTTTGCTCAGGCAAGATATATTTTTATAAAGTAAACAGCAAAGGGCTCTCTTGCCACTGTGATGAAAGAATAGTATAATACTCTTAATATTGGATTACAGGAGTTTAGATAAAATATGAAGAAATTTGATCTCAACTTTTACAGTGGGAAAAGAGTTCTGGTAACAGGACATACAGGATTTAAGGGAACATGGCTTTGCCGCCTGCTTCTGAATATGGGGGCTCAGGTTACCGGATATTCACTGCAGCCGCCTACAGAACCTTCGATCTTTGGGCTGGCAGGCATGGACAGACAGATGAACAGTATAACAGGCGACATCCGAAATCTGGACAGACTTCTGGAAGTGTTCAGAGAGAACAGGCCGGAAATAGTGCTGCATCTGGCAGCCCAGCCGATTGTGCGTGAATCTTATAAAAATCCGGTATATACTTACGAAACGAATGTAATGGGAACTGTAAATATACTGGAATGTATCCGTCAGACCGATTCTGTGAGATCATTTCTTAATGTGACAACTGATAAGGTGTACCACAACCGGGAATGGGAATGGGGATATCGGGAAGATGATCCATTGGATGGATTTGACCCTTATTCCAACAGTAAGTCATGCTCGGAGCTTGTGACTCACAGCTATAAAAATTCATTTTTCATGGATGGAGCGCCTGCTGTTTCGACTGCAAGAGCAGGAAATGTAATCGGAGGCGGAGATTTTGCTGCAGACAGAATTATTCCGGACTGTATCCGGGCAGCTCTGGAGGGAAAGCCCATACCAGTAAGAAATCCTCATTCCACAAGACCGTTTCAGCATGTGCTGGAGCCTTTATATGCGTATCTTATGATTGCTGCCATGCAGTATGAAGAAAGCAGATATTCGGGATATTATAATGTAGGACCGGATGACAGGGACTGCGTGACAACAGGAGAGCTTGTAGATCTTTTCTGCCGTGCATGGGGGGATGGACAGACCTGGGAAAATCATTTTGTGGGCGGACCTCATGAAGCGAATTTTCTGAAACTTGACTGTTCCCGAATGAAAAGTGTTTTTGGCTGGAAACCGGCCTGGGATGTTCGTACTGCTGTAGAAAAAACAGTGGAGTGGACAAAGGAATGGCAGGCGGGGCAGGACATAAACACAATTATGGACAGACAGATCCAGGAGTTTCTGGCTGATATAAAATAAAAAACAGGAGAAAAAATATGTTTGAAAATATGACAGAACAGCAGGCAAGAGAGCAGATTCTTGGAATCGTAGATAATTATTGCCGTAAATATCATAACCAAGAGAAAACATTTAAAGAGGGAGACAGAATTCCTTATGCATCCAGAGTTTATGATTCAAAAGAAATGGTAAATCTTGTGGACAGTGCTCTGGAATTCTGGCTGACAGCAGGCAGATATGCAGATGAGTTTGAGAAAAAATTCTCAGAATACCTGGGAATCCGTTTCTGTTCTCTGGTTAATTCCGGATCTTCAGCCAATCTTCTTGCTTTTATGGCGCTGACTTCACCGCTTCTGAAGGAACGCCAGGTGCGTCCGGGAGACGAAGTCATTACAGTAGCGGCAGGATTTCCGACAACCGTGGCGCCAATGATCCAGTATGGAGCGGTTCCTGTATTTGTAGATGTGACAGTACCTCAGTATAATATTGACGTAACCAGGCTGGAAGAAGCTCTTTCTTCCAGGACAAAGGCAGTAATGCTGGCTCACACCCTGGGTAATCCGTTTGACCTTAAGGCTTTAAGCGATTTCTGCAAAAAACATGACCTGTGGCTGATTGAGGACAACTGTGATGCACTTGGTTCTGAGTATATGATAGACGGAGAGAAGAAGCTTACAGGAACCATTGGTGATATCGGCACATCAAGCTTTTATCCGCCTCATCATATGACAATGGGAGAAGGCGGAGCTGTGTACACAAACAATCCGCTTCTGCACAAGATTGTCCGTTCCCTCCGCGACTGGGGACGTGACTGCAGATGCCCGTCCGGCCGTGATAACGTGTGCGGACACCGATTTGACAGACAGTACGGAGAGCTGCCTCTTGGCTACGACCATAAATATGTTTACTCTCATTTTGGATATAATCTGAAAGCAACAGATATGCAGGCGGCAGTAGGATGCGCTCAGCTTGAAAAGTTCCCTGGATTTGTGGAAAAGCGTCGTCATAATTATGCGCGCCTCAGAAAAGCCCTTGAGGGAATGGAAGAAAAATTTATACTTCCCGAAGCCTGTCCCGATTCTGATCCAAGCTGGTTCGGCTTCCTTTTGACATGCAAAGAAGGAGTGGACAGAAATAAAGTGGTTCCTTATATTGAAAGCAAAGGTGTTCAGACAAGAATGCTGTTTGCCGGAAATCTTACAAAGCACCCCTGCTTTGATCAGATGAGAGCAGAAGGCAGAGGATACCGCATTGCCGGAAGTCTGGAAAATACAGACAGAATCATGCGCGATACTTTCTGGGTAGGTCTTTATCCGGGCATGACAGATGAAAAGATCGATTATATGGCAAAGGTGATCCGGGAAGCCGGAAATCTTTAAGCCTGCTGTGGAAAAGATACTTCAGAGAAGGGATAAAAGTAAATGGTAATAGATGAAAAGCTGCGCTGGTATGGATTCTGGCTGGTGGACCGTCTTCAGGGAGGAAAGGTACGCGGCTATTATGAAGAAATCCGTGACAGCTATAAAAACGGGACTTCCATAGAAAAGACTCAGGAGAAAATCAGGAAGCTGATCTCTCATGCAGTTCGCACAACTGAATTTTATAAGGATTTTCCAGAGGATACTCCTCTGGAAAAAATGCCTGTTATGAATAAGGAGACTTACAGAAATCATTATGAGCAGTGCCAGTCCTCTGTTTACAAAGATGCTTCAGATAATCGTATTATGTACACAAGCGGCTCTACGGGGACTCCGTTTGCCATGATACAGAATCGCAATAAAATCCTTCATAACACAGCTGCAAGTATTTTTCTGGGGGCTGCCGGCGGATATTATATCGGAATGAAAGAAGCATTTATCCGCATGTGGGTAGGAGATCACGCAAAAAAGAGCTGGATCTCCAGAACGGCAGAGAATCTGATCATGATGGACTGTTCCAATCTGGATGAAGAAGTTTTGGGTAAAATGGTTTCTGTTATTAAGAAGAAACGGGTAAAGTGTATCATCGGATATGCATCTGCAATTGGAGAACTGGGACGGTATATTGAAGAGCATCATATGAATACCGGAGACTTTTGTGTGAAGGCAATCCTTCCTATTTCAGAGAGCATGCCAAGTGAAGTAAGACGAAATCTGGAAAGAATTTTTAACTGTACAGTACGTTCCTGGTACTCAAATGAAGAAAACGGTATTATGGGTCTGCAGCGTGAAGAAGATGAAAGCTATTATATTGATTCTGAAAGCTACTATTATGAGATTCTTAAGCTGGACAGTGATGAACCTGCAGAACCGGGAGAGCTTGGACGAATTGTGATCACAGATCTTTATAATTATGCCATTCCCCTGATCCGTTATGACAATGGGGATCTGGCAGTGGCAGAACGAAAGGAAAAGAACGGCAGATTCCGTCTGTACCTGAAAGAACTGTATGGAAGACGGGGAGATATGATATATGACTGCAAGGGAAGAATTGTGTCTCCGTTTGTACTTTTGAACGGTCTTTCTATGGCAAAGGGAATCAACCAGTACCGTTTTATCCAGGAGGATGTAACAAAATATACTTTATGGCTGAATGGCGACAGACAGGTAATTGATGAGAAAGCAATCCTGGATTTTATTAGTCCCTACTTTGGTGAAGAAGCAGAAATTACAGTGGAGTATGTAGATGAGATCCCGGTTCTCAGCTCCGGAAAAAGAAAATCCTTTGAAAACCGGTGTGAAAAATACATAAAAAAATAACTGGGGAGGCTTCTCTTTGGCATCAAAAGAAAAACAGAAAAGAATTGTATCAAATACAGCGTATACCATAGGCGGAGCGCTTCTGATGAATGGGGTTCTGCAGATTGTTGTCTATCCTCTGCTGAACCGAAAAATGGGAAGCGACCAGCTGGGAGAGCTTTTGTATCTTATGGGGCTGGTTGCAATACTCTGTCCTTCTGTGGGGCAGGCGCTGAATACCAGCCGTCTTGTTGTACGAAGAGATTATCAGGTGAAAAACGGGGACTATAATGTCCTCCTTTTGCTGTTTGGAGGAGTGGGAACAGCAGTCACTCTTTTTGTGGCAAGGGATTCCATGGTATCTCTGCCTGTTATTTTCTGGACGGCAGCCCTTCTTATGACAACAATTTTTCGTTATTACGGAGATGTGGAATACCGTCTTAACCTGAATTATAAAAAATATTTTTACTATTACTGTGTGCTGACAGGCGGATATATAGCCGGCTTTGGACTTTATTTCCTTACAAAAAACTGGTTTCTGGTATTTCTTGCAGGCGAGGCAGCAGCTCTGGTGTATCTTGCCGCAACCGGAACTGTGTTCAGAGGATTTTTTGACCGGAGCAGGTGGTTTACCCAGGCATTTCAGCGGGGAGGCTTCCTGGTATTTTCTTATCTGATTACAAATTTTACTTTGAATATTGACCGTCTTGCGCTGGAACATATGGTGGGGCATCTGGCAGTAACACAATATTATGTAACTTCTCTGATCGGAAAAACTCTGGTGCTTCTGGTGGCGCCTGTTAATACGATCATTATTTCTTATCTTACAAGAAAACAGGAGAGAATGGATAAAAAGCAGTTTCTTCTGTTTACCGGAATCGGAACAGGCGTAAGCCTTGTGTTTTTCCTTGGAGCGCAGATTGGAACTCCTATTTTCGTAAAGCTGTTTTATGGAGATCTTTATGAATCAGTAAAAGGAATGATCACAGTTGTAAACCTCAGTCAGATCCTTGGCGTACTTTCAGCTTATCTTTTTATTGTAGTTCTTACCTTCACAGAGGAAAAGTGGCAGTTGATCCTTCAGATCATACATTTGGCTGTGATTGCAGTCCTTGTGTTGATTTTTACAGAAAAGAGCGGTATTATGGGTTTTGCGGCAGCCGTGCTCATTGCCAATGTGATACGTGTGGCAGCAGTAATCCTTCTTGGATTATGGAAAGCAGGCAGTGGCCCAAAACAGAAAAAACAATGATATTGATTCTACATCATAAATGAGGAAGGAAAAAGAATGCAGACGGGAGAAATTTTAAGACGAACAGCGTTTAATATACTGGATAAGCTTCACGGCGGAAAGCTTGAAAAAATAAAAAAAGTAAATAAAAGGGAGATTGTAGAGGGAATTACAGAGGAGTATGCACAGCGCCGTGTGGAAATGCTTCTTGATTATGCCAAAAAGCATTCTCCTTATTATAAAAATTATCAGGACGCACAGGATATTACAGAGTTTCCTGTTATGACAAAAATGAAATATAACGAGAATATGGATGCAGTTCTCTGCGACACATTCCGTGATAAAAAAGACAGTCTGTTCCGCCTGAAAACAAGCGGTTCTACAGGAGCGCCGTTTACCGTTTTATGTGACGGGGACAAAATGAACCGTGTGAATATGAACTTTATTTCTTTTATGGAGCTGAACGGATTCCGTATGGGAATGAAGCGGGGAGAGTTCCGTGTATGGATCCCGGGTAAAAATGTGATCTCCAAATGGAAATCCTTCAAAAATAATCTGATCATGATTGATATCTCCAACATGGGGGATGAGGCTCTTGCAGACATCTGTGAAAAAATACGAAAAGACAGGATACAGGTTCTGGTCGCATATTCCAGCGCTCTGACTGTTCTTGCAGATTATCTGAAAAGAAAAAAAGTTGATATCAGAAAATGGGATGTGGAAATGGTTTTTGCCATGGGCGAGGCTCTTCCTCAGAAAACCTATGATCTGATCCGGGAAATCTTTGGCTTTTCAGCAGTCCGTTCTTATGGAAATAATGAAAATGGTTTTCTTGCATGTCAGGTTGGCGAGGAGGATCGGTATACAGTAGACCTTTATAACTTTTATATTGAGATGCTGAGCCTTGATTCAGATGAACCGGTGAAGCCGGGAGAGCTGGGAAGAATTGTTGTAACTGATTTTTATAACAAAGCTTTTCCTATGATTCGATATGATACGGGAGACACGGGGATTTATCAGGAAGTAATCGATGAAAAGGGCAGAAAACATGGTTATTTTACAGAAATATACGGACGCCGTGGTTCTATGATGTATAACTGTAAGGGAGAACCTCTGTCTATTCATGTTTTTATGAATGTTCTGATCAATATGGAAGGAATCGTACATCAGGCAAAATGCATTCAGTGGGAAAAGAAAAGATACGAGCTGCTTTTAAATGCTGACCGGACAAAAGTCAATGAAGATGAGGTAGTGGCTTCCTACCGGAAATATCTGGGAGAGGAAGCTCAGATCGACGTTACTTATGTAGATGAAATTCCTATTGAGGCATCCGGAAAGCGTATGGTATGCGTTCAGAAATGCCAGGCTTATCTGTAGGATGTCAAAGATGCAGAAAAAAGCTTCAGATAATATATCAGAAGGCTGAAGCAACAGTTGATATGGAGAAAGAAAATGAAACAGAAGGTATCTGATTATATAGCGGAATATATTGCACAGTGGGGAATCCGGGATGTATTTACTGTTACCGGAGGCGGAGCCATGCATATGAATGATGCTTTTGGACATCATAAAATGCTGCACTGTACTTATCAGCATCATGAACAGGCATGTGCCATGGCGGCAGAGGCCTATGCCCGTCTTGGAAATAAAATGGCAGCAGTCTGTGTCACCACGGGACCGGGAGCTACAAATGCAATTACCGGGGTTCTGGGGGCATGGATGGATTCCATTCCGATGCTGGTATTTTCAGGTCAGGCGCGCTATGCAACTACGGTTTCTGCCTCAGGTCTGCCTCTTCGCAGCATGGGAGTGCAGGAATGCAATATTGTTCCGGTAGTAAAAAGCCTGACAAAGTATGCTCACATGATCGTTCATCCGGAGAACATCCGGTACCATCTGGAAAAGGCTCTTTATCTGGCTGTAAATGGAAGGCCGGGACCGGTATGGCTGGACATTCCTCTTGATGTTCAGGGGGCAGTCATAGAAACAGATGATTTGAAAGCCTATGATCCGGAAGAAAATCCTGAACAGAAGCCCCGGGAAATAAAAGATGAGACGGTAGAGCAGATTCTGGATAAACTGCAGGAAAGCAAACGGCCGGTTCTTTCACCGGGAAATGGTGTACGGCTGGCAGGGGCGCATGAGGACTTTTATCAGCTTGCTGAGCTTCTGGGAGTTCCGGTGGTAACAGGTATGAGCAGCGTGGATGCCATTGAGTCGGATCATCCCCTGTTTGTGGGAAGAAGCGGAGGAACAGGAACAAGACCGGGTAACTTTGCACTTCAGAACAGCGATGTGCTTCTTTCTCTTGGCAATCGTCAGGGATTTGCACAGACAGGCTTCCGGTATCAGGACTGGGCAAGAGAAAGCTATACCATTCTGAACGATATTGATGAAAATGAACTGAAAAAACCAAGCCTGCATGTCAGTCTGCCTGTATGCGGCGATGCCGGAGAGCTGATCCGAAAGCTGATAAAGGCTGCAAAAAAACGTGGAGCTTCCAGGGAAAACCCCTTATTCCAGGGAAATGCATGGAGAAATCAGTGTCTTTTATGGAAGCAAAAATATCCGGTTGTTGTGTCCGGTCATTATGAAACTGTGGAGGATGGCTGCACAAATATTTACGCGTTTTATGAAGAACTGTCCAGAGCCATGAAGGAAAACCAGAATCTTATGGTCAGTGTGGGAACTTCCAGAGTTGCAGGAAGTCAGGCTTTTCGTGTAAAAAAAGGTCAGCGCTTTATTACAAATCCCAATACGGCATCTATGGGATTCTGCCTTCCGGGGGCAACAGGGGTGTGTATTGCATCCGGGAAACAGCCGGTAGTCTGTGTGACCGGAGAAGGAAGCCTTCAGATGAATATTCAGGAACTGCAGACGATCAGGCAGAATCATCTTCCGATAAAACTTTTTGTAATCAACAATCAGGGATATCATTCCATTCGACAGACTCAGCAGAGCTATTTTGGAGAACCTCTGGTGGGAGTTGGACAGGAGAGCGGCGACCTGAGCTTTCCGGATCTTCAGAAGCTTATTCCGGCTTATGGATTTCCGTACAGATGTATTCACAGCTCAGAAAAACTGTCGGATACGATTAAGGAAGTATTGGAAATGGACGGAGCGGCTGTATGTGAGGTTTTTGTAACCAGGTATCAGAAAACCGAGCCGAAAACCTCATCGAAAAAGCTTCCGGATGGAAAAATGGTGTCTGCGCCTCTTGAGGACATGTATCCGTTTCTTTCCAGGGAAGAGCTGGAAGAAAATATGTACATTCCTCTTCCGGAGCAGAAGTAGTATAATGTCTCATTCACATTCGCATAATAACTTGCCTGAATTTCCAGCTGCCGGGTTGTCGTCAATCGCCGGTGCCGCCGCATCGCTTTATTCCATCACCTTACAGACGGAAAATTCACTTTGCGTCATTACACTGAAAATGAATGAGACAATACGCCAGAGTATTTTTTATGCTCTTTAAACCAGACAAAAATATTCTGCCAGACAGCAGAAACAATAGAAAAACAGAAGAGTTTTTCTGATTTCATAGCTGTTAAAGACAGTACAAAAGTTAAATAAGAAGGAAAATTATGCAGAGGATTATTGTAACAGGAGCCACCAGTATGATCGGCGTGGCTTTAATAGAAGAATGCATAAAGCATGGAACAGAGCTTTATGCAGTTGTACGGGAAGGGTCAGAAAAGCGTTCCCGTTTGCCGGAAAGCAGTCTGATCAAATTTGTGGACTGTTCTCTGGAGCATCTGGACAGGCTGCCGGAAATGATTCCGCAGGAATGTGATACGTTTTATCACATTGCCTGGGGGAATACCGGAGAAAACAGAAATTCAAGCACAGAGCGTCAAAGCCGCAACATCGGGTATACTTTAGCAGCAGTAAAGGCAGCGGCAGCTCTTGGCTGTAAACGTTTTATCGGAGCCGGATCCCAGGCAGAGTACGGTCTGCTGGATCTGGACAGGATTTCGCCGGAAAGCGCGGCAAATCCCACAACTCCTTACGGAGCGGCAAAGCTGGCATCCGGATATCTGGCAAGGATGCTTTGCAGGGAACTGGGAATAGAGTGTATCTGGCCCAGAATATTCAGTGTTTATGGAATTTATGAAAAAGAAACTACCATGATCGCCTCCGGCCTCAGAAAAATGCTGGCAGGGGAGCCTACAGAATTTACACCCGGAATGCAGAGATGGGAATATCTTTTCAGCGCAGACGCAGGCCGCGCCTTTTATCTTATTGGAGAAAAAGGACGGGACGGAGCCGTGTACTGCGTAGGAAGCGGACAGCCTGCGCTGCTTCGGGATTATATACAGAAAATGGCAGAGCTTACAGATTACAGGAATCCGGGGATCGGAGCCAGACCATATCCCAAAGGCGCTGTAATGAACCTCTGCGCAGATATTGATTCTCTTTATCAGGATACAGGTTTTGTACCGGAGTATACGTTTGAGCAGGGAATCAGAGAAACCATTGCCTGGCTGAAAGGCCAGAGTACAGGAGATAAAAAATGAAAAAGAAAATTTCAGTGGTAATTCCTACATATAATGAAGAGGCGAACGTGGTTCCACTGTCAAAAGCAGTTACAGAAGTCATGGAACGCGACCTCAGTGATTATGACTATGAGATTTTGTTTATTGACAATCATTCCAAAGACAATACGCAGGCGCTGATCCGCGGACTGTGCGCCAATAATAAAAACATTAAGGCTATTTTTAATGCAAAAAACTTCGGTCAGGCCAGATCTCCTGTTTACGGTATGAAACAGGCATATGGAGACTGTGTGGTTCGTATGTGCGCTGATTTCCAGGACCCGGTAGAGATGATCCCGAAATTTGTCAGAGAATGGGAACAGGGAAATAAAATCGTGATCGGCGTGAAAAATGCCAGTCAGGAACGAAAGGGAATGTACAGGATCCGTGGTCTGTATTACAAGATGATCAGAAAGATCACCGAGATTGACCATATTGAACAGTTTACCGGTTTTGGACTGTATGACAAAAAATTTGTAGACGTGGTGAGAGACCTTCATGATCCCATGCCCTATCTTCGTGGAATCATTGCAGAGCTTGGGTTTGATTATAAAGCAATTCCCTATACTCAGCCTAAAAGAAGAGCAGGAAAAAGCAAAAATAATTTTTACAGCCTTTATGATTATGCCATGATTGGTATTACCTCATATTCTAAGGTAGTGATGCGTCTGGCAACTTTTGCCGGTTTTATTATTGGCGGCCTGAGCTTTGCGGCAGGTATTGTATATCTGATTCTGAAGCTGATGTACTGGGATCGTTTTTCAGCAGGTATTGCTCCTATGGTCATCGGTATGTTCTTTCTGGGAGCTCTTCAGCTGTTCTTTATCGGATTTCTTGGAGAATATGTACTGAGTATTAATACAAGGGTACTGGACAGACCTCTGGTAGTGGAAGAAGAGCGTCTGAATTTTGAGGATGAGGACAAAAAATGTCAACAGAACAGAGAATCTGAAACCCAGGAAAACAGAGAGGCAGAGTTCCGGAAAAAAGATTTAACAGAAAAAGAGTCTGAAAACAGTGGGACAATGCAGGCGGACAGTATCAGATACAGCGCAGATGCTTCTGTGAAAGAACCTGAGAAATTCAGTGGGGAAGTACAGAGAAACCGCAATGGATTTATTCAGGCTGAAGATGTTTTTGGAAAAGAGAGTGACAGGGAAAAACAGGAGAGTATTCATGAATAAGAAAAAAACAGCATGTGCATCAGGCTGGATGGGCAGAAAAAAAGACCAGTGGAACAGTATGAAGCTGTGGAGCGGAAACGATCTCTGCAGACTGGACTGGATTTTGTCTTTCCTGATACTGGCAGTTCTTTTTGTGACCTGCGCTCATTCTGATGTAAAGCTTACAGGAAACCGTTCCTTTCTGATGTATGAACATTTCGCGGATTTTTATCAGGCAAGCTATGAGCAGTCAGGAGGATACTGGGCAAATTATCTGCCAAGTACGTTTATTGCCTATGCGGTCTGGAATCTGCCCCTTTATCTTACAGGACATGCACCGGAAGCAATGCTGACAAACAGTTTTATTAATATTATGTGGTATAAGCTTCTTCCGGTTATTTTATATTTTGTTACTTCTCAGATCATTTACAAAATCGGAAAAGAAATGGGATTTGGCGAGAAGAAATCTCTTCTGTGCAAGTTTGCATTTCTTGTATTTCCGATGGGGGTGTTCAGCCAGTTTATTTTCAGCCAGTATGACATATTTACTGTGCTCTTTCTGGTACTGGGATTTTATTTTTTCCTTCGGGGGAAAATGTGGCAGTTTGCCCTTATGTGCGGATTTGCTGCAACCTTTAAATATCATGCAGTGCTTTATTTCCTGGTACTTCTGCTTCTGAAGGAAAAGAAGATCAGAAATCTGATTAAATATACTGCTGTTATGCTTGTCCCTTTGCTTGCAGAGATTCTTCCAAATATAGGATCTGAAGCGTTTAGAAGAAATGTATTTGGTTTTGGAGCGCTGGAATATGTACAGAAGCCTTTTTCTCTGGGATTTTTCAGCGGGATCAATCTTCTTGCAGCGGCAGCAGCCTTTGTGCTGGTGTGGGCTTATCAGAAAAAAGCAGAGACGCAGGATGAGCTTCGGTCATGGTCCGTATTTTTCTGTGTGGCAGTAAGCTTTGCGATCTTTGGATTTTCCACCTGGAATCCCCAGTGGATCCTTTTAATGGCACCATTCCTTGTTCTGAACTTTATGATGAATGGAAATGGAAATCTTCTTTATATGGTAACAAATATTTTTATGCTTGCCATGTATATTTTCTGCAGCCAGAGTATGGTTGATGAGAGAGTGCTGAACAGCGGTATTCTCAAATATATTCTAAAAGACCGTGAGTTTTCCGTACGTATGTGGGATCTTTACGGGTTCCATGACCAGGAGCTTCTTTGTACTGCCATGTGGGTGGTGCTGCTGATTTATGTAGTATTCGGACATCCCAGATATCACAGCAGAAAAGGAAATGTCATTGCCGGCGGGATGGTGTGGCAGATAAGGGCAGCCTTTCTGTTTGGAGTGGCTGCATTTGTACTTCCAATGACCGTATGTGCGGCAGGTGTCCTTCAGGGAAAAATAAATTTCTTTGACAACAGCAGGCAGAATATGGAAGCAGAGAATGTGGTGATGCTGGAAGAAAGTATTCCGGTGATACAGGAATTTACAGCAGACGGTCATACACTTTCCGGAATTAAGATCCGTATATACACAGAGCCGGGCAACAGTGAGATCAACAGCCTGAATGTGGTGCTGAAAGAAAAAGATACAGGAAAGGTGATTTATGAAAAAAATGGGGATACCTATGGAATGAAAGAGAATACAGCTCTTTATCCTTTCCTGAAAGAAAAAATCTCTGTAGAGCCGGGAAAAACCTATCTCCTGGAAATTTCCAGTGATGCGCCAAAAGGAAGCGGAAAAGGTCTTTACTGTGTAACAGACAAGAAAGGAACAGAACTTCTGGAAGATCCTTCTGAAAAAAGAAGCCTTCAGATGTGTATTTCCGGGGTGCAGTAAGAAACAGAGCCTATGAGTATCTGCTTTTATCAGTTAATAGCGAAATTTATCAATTATTAATATAAAAATTTCGTAAAGTGTTGTTAAAATTCATAAGTATGTGGTATAATGAACCCATAAGTAATAGACGCAGATTTTTACCTGCGTGGACATTACCCAAATAAACAGCAAAGGGGATGGATGTATGAAATTTATTATTAGCGGAAAAAACATCACAGTTTCTGAAGGGCTTAGAACAGCCGTTGAAGACAAGCTTGGAAAGCTGGAAAGGTATTTCACTCCTGACACCGAAGTTGTAGTAACTTTAAGTGTTGAAAAAGAAAGACAGAAGATTGAGGTTACAATCCCAGTGAAGGGAAATATTATACGCTCCGAGCAGGTAAGCAATGATATGTATGTATCTATTGACCTGGTGGAAGAAGTAATTGAGCGTCAGCTGCGTAAATACAAAAATAAAATTGTAGACAGGAAGCAGGCACCTGGCAATTTCCAGCAGGAGTATCTGGAAAAAGATTATGAGGAGGATGAAGAAGTAAAAATCATCCGTACCAAGAAGTTTGATATCAAGCCAATGTATCCTGAGGATGCATGTGTTCAGATGGAACTTCTGGGACATAACTTCTTTGTATTTGTTAATGCAGAGACAGATCAGGTAAATGTTGTTTACAAACGTAAAGGAAATACTTACGGTCTTATTGAGCCGGAATTCTAAACCAACCTGAATAAATAAAAGCTGAGGCAGTTTTCTGTCTCAGCTTTTATAAATTTATGACATTTCTTTATTCCATTTCAATTGTTGCCGGAGGCTTTCCGGTGCAGTCATAAAGAACACGGTTTACATGTTTTACTTCATTGACAATCCTGCTGGTAGCTTTTCCGATAATTTCCCACGGAAGCTCAGCGCTTTCTGCAGTCATAAAATCTGTAGTGGTTACTGCGCGAAGGGCAATGGCATAATCGTAGGTTCTTTCGTCTCCCATAACTCCGACAGATCTCATATTTGTCAGTGCTGCGAAGTACTGATTTACCTTTTTATCCCAGCCTGCGTTTGCAATCTCTTCACGCCAGATGGCATCAGCCTCCTGAACCATTTTTACTTTTTCAGCAGTTACCTCTCCGATAATACGGATGCCCAGTCCCGGGCCCGGGAACGGCTGGCGGAATACAAGATACTCCGGAATGCCAAGCTCCAGTCCCGCTTTACGCACTTCATCTTTAAACAGATTTCTCAGAGGCTCAATGATTTCTTTAAAATCAACATAGTCAGGAAGTCCTCCCACATTGTGGTGTGATTTGATAACAGTGGACTCGCCCCCTACGCCGCTTTCAACAACATCCGGGTAAATGGTTCCCTGTACAAGGAAATCCACGGCGCCGATTTTTTTTGCTTCCTCCTCAAACACACGGATAAATTCTTCGCCGATGATTTTACGCTTACGCTCCGGCTCCTCAACGCCCTTCAGTTTTTCATAAAAACGTTCCTGAGCATTTACACGGATAAAATTCAGATCATAGGAACCTTCCGGGCCAAAGACAGCTTCCACCTCATCGCCTTCATCTTTGCGGAGAAGACCGTGATCCACGAATACGCAGGTAAGCTGGCTGCCTACTGCTTTTGAAAGAAGGACTGCTGCAACAGAAGAATCCACTCCGCCTGAAAGAGCGCAGAGAACCTTTCCGTTTCCGACCTTTTCACGGATCGCTTTAATGGAATCTTCTACAAAAGAATCCATTTTCCAGTCTCCCGCACATCCGCATACCTGATATACAAAGTTTGACAGCATTTTGGTTCCTTCCTGAGTATGAAGCACCTCCGGGTGGAACTGAACTGCATAAAGCTTCTTTTCTTTATTTTCCACTGCAGCTACAGGGCAGTCATTTGTCCAGGCAGAAATTTCAAAGCCGGGAGCTTCTTTGGAAATGTAGTCATTATGACTCATCCAGCAGATTGTTTTTGGAGAAACTCCCTGGAACAGTGCAGAATCTGTGTTTACGTGAACCTCAATTTTTCCGTATTCGCGCACCGGAGCTTTTTCTACCTTTCCGCCAAGCTGGTGCATCATAAGCTGAGAACCGTAGCAGATTCCCAGGATCGGGATTCCGAGTTTGTAAATTTCTTCTGCATATGCAGGTGAATCTTCCAGATACACACTGTTTGGTCCGCCTGTAAAAATAATTCCCTTAGGCTGGATTTCTTTTATTTTTTCAATATCTGTCTTGTAGGAATAGATTTCACAATATACATTGCATTCCCTTACACGGCGGGCAATCAACTGATTATACTGACCGCCGAAATCAAGTACAACAACTGTTTCTCTTTTCATTATTTTCCTCCTGAGAGTTGTCTATGAGCAAAGCGCTCGTTTGCTTTTCCTGTTTTTTCTTTTCCTATTATATAGAAGGCGGCTGTATTTTACAATATTTTTTTTCATTAGGTCAGGCCTCGCAAAAATCGTGCCTTCTTTTTACTTCGTTCACAGCATCCTGGTCAAAATGCATTCCCGATCATCTTCCATGAGGACATTTTATGCTGTATGTCTCAGAATTCTGGGATATATTCCGGAATCCTGGTTCCGGCTTTATGGAACTTTTGTTGACGATTTTACAGGTTTTTTAGAATTACATCACCCTTTTTTCAACTTATCCTCACATTTTCATCACAAATTCCATTTATAGTATTAAGTAAATAAAGCGAATGCTTTTTTACATAAATTAAATTTTTCTTTTTCATACTCGCCGGGCCATACAGCCCGGCCCTCCTTCTTTATAGAACTTTTATTCTACAGGGCAATGCATTTTTCCCATCTTAATTTTTTCCGTGTTACCATAATTTCAGAACAGAGGAAAGTCTGAAAACAGACTTCTTACTATAAAATAAGAATGGAGAAATGATTATGTCCAATATTTTAAAATCCATACACAAATTAGAAGATAAATTTGACAACCGTGCAGAGCGTTTTGCTTTTCGTCATCCACATGCAGCTGTCCTGGCTATGTTTATCGGACTTCCTGTTTTTATTCTGGCAGCTGTATCTCTTCTCACTGTCCTGGTTACACTACCGGTTACATTGTTCTTAGGATAACTCCTTTCGCCTTTATACAATCTTAATATCATCAAATTCTTATTTATACATACTTAATACGAATTAAGATATGATTAGGACAACATAAAGACGAGATAAAGGGAGACAATCGCCGTAATGAATTATACAGGAAACCGAAAACACCGACATTTTACTTCTTTTCAGGTAATCATCCTGGGATTTTTTTCTGTAATACTTCTTGGCAGCCTGCTTCTGATGCTTCCGCTTTCCACCCGGGACGGAAATGGCGCATCCTTTGCAGACAGCCTTTTTACTGCCACATCTGCAGTTTGTGTAACAGGACTTATTATCCATGATACTGCAACCTACTGGTCTGAATTTGGTCAGGCGATCATTCTGACGCTGATCCAGATCGGCGGTATGGGCGTTGTGACAATTGCTGTTGCCATTGCTGTTGCGTCCGGCCGAAAAATTGGTCTGATGCAGCGAAGCACCATGCAGGAAGCAATCTCTGCCCACCAGGTTGGCGGTATCGTACGTTTGACCAAATTTATTCTGAAAACCAGTATTTTTATAGAACTGATCGGAGCAGCGCTTCTGATGCCTGTATTCTGCAAGGATTTCGGTATTCTGAAAGGACTGTGGTATTCTCTGTTCCACGCTGTATCTGCTTTCTGCAACGCCGGGTTTGATCTTCTCGGTGTCAGAGAACCTTTTTCCTCTCTGACCTCCTATGCTTCAAATCCTCTTGTAAACTTTACGATCATGGCTTTGATCGTAACAGGTGGTGTGGGCTTTGTTACCTGGGCAGATATTAAGAAAAATAAACTGCAGTTTAAAAAATATAATATGCAGAGTAAAGTTATTCTGACTGTTACTGCTGTTTTGATTGCAGTTCCGGCTGTTTACTTCTTTTTCTGTGAATTTTCCGGTCTGCCTCTGGGAGAAAGGATCTGGACCTCCCTGTTCCAGTCTGTAACGCCAAGAACAGCAGGATTTAACACTGCAGATCTGACTCTGCTTACAGAAACCGGACTGATGCTTATGATCATCCTGATGCTGATCGGTGGTTCTCCGGGTTCCACAGCCGGCGGTATGAAGACAACTACCATCGCAGTTCTGTTTTCTTCCGCTTTGTCCGTGTTCCGCAAAAACGATTCTGCGCACTTTTTCCGCAGACGTGTTCCGGACAGTGTGATCAAAAATGCTGCGACTATTCTGCTGATGTATCTGGTTCTGTTTCTTGGCGGAGGCATGATAATCAGTTACATTGACAAGGTTCCGCTGATTTCCGCTTTGTTTGAAACAAGCTCTGCCATTGGTACGGTTGGTCTGTCTCTTGGACTGACCCCAACCCTTGGAATGGTTTCAAGACTGATCCTGATCCTGCTTATGTTTTTTGGCAGGGTTGGCGGCCTGACACTTATTTTTGCAGCGCTTTCAGAAAGAAATTCCTACGGTTCCAGATATCCGCAGGAAAAAATTACAGTAGGTTAATAAAAGGAGACAATAGCTATGATGAAATCAATTTTACTGATAGGACTTGGAAGATTCGGACGCCATATTGCCATGAAACTGGATGAGCTTAATCATCAGGTAATGGCTATTGACAGAAATGAAGAAAGAGTAGATGCCATTCTTCCTTATGTTACAAATGCACAGATTGGTGACGCCACAAAGGAAGGATTTATGGAATCTCTTGGAGTAAGGAATTTCGACGTATGTATTGTGGCCATTGGAGATGATTTCCAGAGTTCTCTGGAAGCCACTTCCCTGCTCAGTGAGCTGGGCGCAAAATATGTTGTTTCCAGAGCAGCCAGAGATGTTCACGCCAAATTCCTCCTGAAAAACGGCGCTGATGAAGTTATTTATCCGGAAAAGCAGATGGCTGAATGGGCAGCGATCCGTTACAGTGCAGACCACATTCTGGACTATGTGGAGCTTGATGATGAACATGCTATTTTTGAAATTTCTGTTCCGGAAAACTGGGTGGGAAGAACTGTTGGACAGCTTGACATCCGAAACAAGCACAACATTAATATCATGGCATTTAAACATATGGGAGTCATGAATCTGAATATTAAATCAGATACTCCTGTTCCGGAAAACAATACCATGCTTGTTCTTGGAAACATCAGAGATATTCAGAAGTGTTTCCATATCTGATTGGAATAAAGCTTCCGTAAATATGAAACATGAAGGGATGATTTTATGAAAGAACTGATTCTGGTCTGCGCAGTAGCTGCTGTTTTTGCCCTGTGCTTTCTCATACTGAAAAAACTGGATATTTTCTTTGGCGACAGCAGCCGGACTGTGATCAGTTCCGACAGGCCCTCAATGCTTTCTATTGCATTTGAACATACAGAAGAAGTCTCTCTTTTAAATGACCTTCTGGAAAGGTTTTCCCACCAGGCTCCCGGCTGTGAGCTGAGTCTTTTCTACGGTTCTGCAAAGGATATTCAGAAGCAGCTGAATACAGGAAAAATTGATTTTGGATTTATCCGGGCGGATGTAAACACAGAGCCGGATCAAAAGCTGGGTTCTTTTCTTTTTCTGCTGGATGAAAACATTCTTGCATGTGAGCCGTTGGGACTTCCTGTTATGCCTCTTAACAGCCAGAAATTTCTTGTGAAGGCTTTGTGGAAAAAAGACCGTATTTCCCAGGAAGCGGAATTATTTATCCGGCTGCTGAAAGCCGGATATCTGGAAAAGTAGCTGCTGTTTCCGGCTTTACATAAGAATATCTGTGTCCAATATATTTTTGTGCAGAATTTTGTCAGATATGTTATAATGCCTGTATGAAATAACGAGGAGTGATAGTGTGGAAAAACAAAATCAGAGCGCAGATATCCTGCCGGCAGCATCCGATCAGATGTCCTCTACAGAAAGAGGGCATCTGAAGATTTTTTTCGGCTATGCGGCAGGCGTGGGAAAAACATACGCAATGCTGGAAGCAGCCCATATGGAAAAAAAACATGGTACAGATGTTGCAGTAGGCTACATTAAATCAAATGCTCATCCGCAGACCCGGGCCAGACTGAATGGCCTGAAGCTGCTTCCGCCTCTTTATTCTAAACATAATGGTACTCCTGTGGAGGAGTTTGATCTTGATAAGGCAATAAAGACAAAGCCTGGGCTGATTCTGATAGATGAGCTTGCGCACACAAATGCAGACGGATGCCGGCACCATAAGCGATACCAGGATATTTATGAGCTTTTAAAAGCAGGCATTGATGTTTATACAACAGCCAATGTAGAAAATATTGAAAGTCTTAACGATATGGTGACAGCAATTACCGGAAACAGAATCCTTGAACGTATTCCGGATTCTGTTTTTGACAATGCTGATCAGGTAAAGCTTGTTGACATTGAGCCCCAGGAGCTTCTTGAACGGCTTGCTGCTGAAAAAGATTCAGATTCTTCTGAAACAGACAGTTTTACTTTTACCTTGGAAACACTGACTGCGCTGAGAGAGCTTGCGCTCAGAAGATGTGCGGACCGTGTAAATAAAAGAACAGAGTCTGCGCGCATCAGAAACAAAAGCGATTATTATACAGATGAGCACATACTGGTCTGCCTTTCTTCTTCTCCGTCTAATGCAAAGATCATCCGGACGGCAGCGAGAATGGCAAATGCTTTCCGTGGAGCCTTTACTGCTCTGTTTGTAGAAACCTCACAGTTTTCTGCAATGACGGAAGAAGACAGACAGCGGCTCCGTTCAAATATTTACCTTGCCCAACAGCTGGGAGCCACCATAGAAACCGTTTACGGAGACGATGTACCCCTTCAGATCGCAGAATTTGCAAAGCTGTCCGGGGTTTCCAAGATTGTGATCGGAAGAAGCACGGTCACAGGGAAGCGCCTGTTTGGCAGACCTTCTCTTACAGAACAGCTTATTGCAAATGCTCCTAATATGGATGTGCATATTATTCCGGATCAGACTCCGAACCGCACTCCGCCTGTTCACAATCAGAAAAATCATATTATCTTTTCCGCATCTGACATTTTAAAAAGTATTTTTATCCTGTCAGCAGCCAGCTGCCTGGGCTACCTTTTTCAGCAGCTTGGCTTTGACGAGGCAAATATTATTACGGTATATGTACTTGCGGTACTGGTAACTTCCATTGTAACGGTAAACCGGGTCTACAGCCTGATCACCTCGATTGTCAGTGTGCTTGTGTTTAACTTTTTGTTTACAGACCCCAAATTTACACTTATGGCATACGACCGGGGCTATCCTGTTACCTTTGTGGTCATGTTTATTTCAGCCTTTCTGACCGGAACCCTTACTACACGGATGAAAACAATTGCCAGCCAGTCTGCCCGCGCGGCTTTTCGTACAAAGATTTTGTTTGATACCAGTCAGATACTTCAGCAGGCAACAGACCGTGATGCGATCCTGACCTCAACGGCTCATCAGCTTACCAAACTTCTGAACAGAGATATTGTGATCTATCCTGCGGAAAAAAATGCTCTGGCTGCTCCCATGACATTTTCTGCCGGTGAGGAAGACACTGCTTCTGAGTATCTTACAAGAAACGAAAGCGCAGCGGCTGAGTGGGTGTTTAAAAACAACCGCCACGCAGGAGCCACCACCCAGACACTTTCCAATGCAAAATGCCTCTATCTGGCAATTCGTGTAAATGATTCTGTTTACGGAGTTGTGGGCATTGCAGCCGGAAAGCAGCCTCTGGATGCCTCGGAAAACAATATTCTTCTTTCTATACTTGGGGAATGCGCTCTTGCCATGGAAAACGAAAAAAATGCCCATGAAAAAGAAGAGGCAGCCATTCTGGCAAAGAATGAACAGCTGAGAGCAAATCTTCTTCGTACGATCTCTCATGACCTGCGCACACCGCTGACTTCTATTTCAGGAAACGCCAGCAATCTTCTGTCAAACAGCAGCTCCTTTGATGAAAATACAAAAAGGACTCTGTATCAGGATATTTATGATGATTCGATGTGGCTGATCAACCTTGTGGAAAATCTGCTGTCTGTTACCCGGCTGGAAGAGGGCAGGCTGAATCTTCGTATTTCCGCAGAACTGGCAGACGAGGTAGTTACGGAAGCCCTCCGCCATGTAAACAGACTTTCGGTGGAGCATCATATTACAGTAAATCATCAGGATGATCTGCTTCTGGCAAAAATGGATGCCAAGCTGATCGTTCAGGTTATTATAAATCTGGTGGACAACGCGATCAAGTATACTCCACAGGGATCGGAGATTCAGATCTCCACTTTCCGGGAGGAAAACTGGGCTGTTATTTCTGTAGCTGACAATGGTCCGGGCATTCCTGATGAAAACAAAAAGCAGATATTTGACATGTTCTATACAGGTTCCAACCGGGTAGTTGACAGCCGGAGAAGTCTGGGGCTTGGACTTTCCCTGTGCAAGTCCATTATAAACGCACATGGCGGCTCTATCAGTGTTTCTGATAATGTTCCCCATGGAACAGTATTTACTTTTACATTACCAGCTGAGGAGGTACAATTACATGAATAAACCGTTGATATTAGTAGTGGAAGATGATTCTTCTGTAAAAAATCTGATCACAACCACACTGAAAACACACGACTATCGTTATCTGGTAGCCGGAAACGGAGAAACTGCCATTCTTGAAGCCTCCTCCCACAATCCGGATATTGTTCTTCTGGATCTGGGTCTGCCTGACATCGACGGAGTGGAAGTGATACGCAGAATCCGTTCCTGGTCCACTATGCCGATTATTGTCATCAGCGCCCGCAGTGAGGATACTGACAAAATTGACGCGCTGGATGCAGGAGCTGACGATTATCTGACCAAACCATTTTCTGTGGAAGAGCTTCTGGCAAGACTTCGTGTTGTACAGAGACGCCTGGCTATGATCAAAAATGATTCGCCAGCAGAAGCATCTGTTTTTGTAAACGGCGCCCTGCGTATTGATTACGCTGCCGGATGTGCGTATCTGAATGATGAGGAGCTTCATCTGACCCCTATTGAATATAAGCTTCTCTGTCTCCTTTCCAGAAATGTCGGAAAAGTTCTGACACATTCCTTTATTACTCAGAATATCTGGGGAAGCAACTGGGAAAATGACGTTGCCTCTTTACGGGTATTTATGGCAACACTTCGAAAGAAAATAGAAAAAGGTCCGGATTCTCCTCAATATATCCAGACCCATATCGGGGTAGGTTATCGTATGATAAAAACAGAATAAAGCAGAACCCGGTTTCCTGTATTTTCATAGGGAACCGGGTTTTTAACGTCTGTGGATACAGCAGTTGAATTTGCTGTTTCCGGGAATTTATTTTACAGATAAGGGATACCCGGGATTTCCGGATAGCTTCCCATGGCGATTAAAAGCTCCAGGCCAATCTGGCGGGCATTAAGGACAGCCTCCTTTACAGCGCCTGCATCACCGGAAAGGGCAAGAATAACCTCATTGGAGTGAGCGGTTCCCATATCCGGCGTCATGTAGCTGACAATTTTTACAGAGGATGCCTTCATGGCAGTATCTGCCATCACAAGTCCGATGGCAGCAGGAGAGCCGGCCATAAAACCAAAGGCCTGTCCGGGCTCTGCGTGAAAAGCCTTCTGAAGGGCAGGGCCTGCGCTTGCAGAATAGGCAAATTCCAGGTGCCCGGATTCGCTGATATAAAGTTCGCCTGCATATTTCTCTGTAAGCTCCAGAGCAAGCTGAACTGCGTGGCGCACATCAGAAACATCATTTCCGCCCAGTACAATATAGTTTCCATGTCCGCCCCAGCCCTTGGTATCTCTGGGAAGCTCAATGGAGAGAACTTCGGTGTTGGTGGCTTTGACAGCATCATCAATGGCAGTGAGCTGACCGGCGGCCCCTGTCCGGGAGCTGAACAGCCCAAGGGCATAGTACTTTGTTCCGATGTTCATTTTCTGGAGAAGTGTATGGTCAATGCCGGAGATGACAAGTCCAATAGTATCAAGAACCGTGGTTCCGACAAATTCTGTCCGTGTACAGTGTGTGCTGATGTCTTTTACATTCATAAAAAAATCCCCTTTTGGTATTGTGACTTTAATATAGCTTAAAAGCTGTGGGATTTCAATGGATTTCCCTGTATTTGAGAGTGTTTTTATATATTTAAGAAGAAAAAACATACCCTCTGAAATTTTGGGAAAAGTTTTTCCGCGTTTTTTGAAATTTTGCTGAAATTTTTTAAAAAAAGTGTTGACAAATGGCATGGGAATGAATATAATAGTTTTTGCAGTCGCAAGATGTGACTGATAAATAAAGAAATCGAAGCGTGGCTCAGTTTGGTAGAGCGCTGCGTT
>OFML01000145.1_pt1 | contig 72788 bp, 73 predicted proteins | sample 1541831 | NCBI WGS metagenome assembly OFML01 (sample SAMN04209237, study PRJEB22552) | human gut metagenome | biome: gut; material: feces | host: Homo sapiens | place: USA: Oklahoma | reverse complement strand
CAACTTCAATAATAATTTTAATTATTTCACCTGTCTACTTGACAGGGGCGGTTCATATTCTATAGGTTTTTTTGTAAGCTTTTTTATAACAAATATAAAACAAATCGTAATCACAACACCTTTTAAAATACTTGATAAAGAAATAGACCACCAAATTCCATTTAAACCTAATGCCGTTGCTGATAAAATCATTACCAATGGAATCCTTGCAGCTGTTAATGTTACAGAAATAAACGATGGAATAAAGGTTTTCCCTAGACCATTTAAAGTTCCAGCAAGCGTACTTTCAATACACATAAATAATTGTGATAAAGCAAGAATCTGTAAATAATCTACCCCTAAAGGAATAACATCCTTTTCACTAATAAATATTTGGAAAATAAATTGCGGAAAGAAATACAAAACACAAGTTGTAAAGATTCCCCAAAGAACACATGTCTTTAAAGCTGAATATGTTCCCTTTTTCACACGTTCAATATTGTTCGCTCCATAGTTTTGTGCAACAAAAGCATTTAATGCACTCCCAAAACCATCTGCACTCATCCAAGAAATAGATTCAATTTGTGACCCTACTTTTTGTACCGCAATAGCTACATCACCATAACCTGCAATAAATCTTGCTATAACCATTGAAATGAAAGTAAAACATAGACTTTGTAAACCCGTTGGTAAACCAATCTTTAATATTCTTGAAAAAACAGGTTTTGTATATTTCTTTTTTAATTTTACTTCATCAAATAACAAAGTATCTTTTTTAGCATAATAAATCATCATAAGTAAAACTATGATTTGTGAAATAACAGTTGCTACAGCAGCTCCTAAGACTCCCATTTCAAAAGCAAAAATAAAGAGCGGATCTAAGAAAATATTTAAAATCAAACCAATGGTTGTGGCAATAAAGGGATGATGACTATTTCCAATCGCGGTCATTAAACTTGTATATATCTGATTTAAAAAGTTAATCACTACAAATCCACATGTCACAATCAAATAAATTTCAGCCTGATGAATAACTTCCTTAGAAGTCAAATGAAAAAAACCAATCATTGGCTGATAAAACAAAAATGTCACCAAACCAAAAATAATTCCAAATAAAATTCCTAGCTGAATAGTTGCTCCGGCATAATTCGTAGCTTCTTGCTTTTGATGAGAACCAAGCGATTGTCCAACACAAACTTGTCCACCCATTCTTGCTAGTGCACTAATGCCATTAGATAGCCACATATACATACCAGCACTTCCCACTGCTGCCACTGCACTTGCTCCTAATTTCCCTATCCAGATCATATCTATTAAATTATAAGCCATTTGTATTAAAGAAGTCCCCATGATTGGTAAAGCTAATTTCATCAAGGTTTGAAAGATTGGTCCTTCTAATAAATTTGTTGATTTCTTCATAAATTCCTCCTTAGCAAAAAGAAGAACTCTAGAGTTCTTCCTCAATAACACCCATTAATTCTAGGATTCTGTTTAAATCTTTTGTATCACTATATTTAATCGTAATAGCATTATCATCAACTTTAATCTTTGTACGATATTTTTTTCTTAATAAACCTTCAACATAAACATATTCCTTAGGTTTCACTTCTTTAGGTTTAGCTTTTCTTGCTGCCTGTAATTTAATTCCCTTAACAATATCTTCAACTTCTCTTACTGATAATTGTTGAGCAATTGCTTTTTGAGCAACTTCTAAAGCTTTATCTTCATCTATTGTAATCAATGGTTTAATATGTCCCATTGTTAATTCACCATCTAAAACATAATTTTGAAGCTTCTTAGGCATTTTCAAAAGTCTTACCGTATTCGCAATATGTGCTCTAGATTTTCCCACACGCTTTGCAAGTTCCTCTTGTGTTAAATTAAGCTTTTTCATCATTGTTGCATAAGCTTGAGCTTCTTCAATCGCATTTAAATCTTCTCTTTGAATATTCTCTAATAAAGCAATTTCCATCATTTGCTGATCAGTAAAATCAACAATAATCGCTGGAACATTCTCTAAACCAACAATTGAAGCAGCACGATAACGTCTTTCTCCAGCTACAATCTCATAACCTTGAACAGATTCTTTTAAGATAATTGGTTGAAAAATTCCATGTTCTTTTATAGATTGTGCTAATTCATTCAACTTTTCTTCATCAAAATGTTTTCTTGGTTGATAAGGGTTAGGACGAATATCTTTTAATGGCACTTCAACATGATTAAGTGATGGTGCTTTTTTCTCAATTGCATTAATAACTGATTGTAAATCTCCACCTTGAGAAGCATCACCAAAGATAGCATCTAATCCTTTTCCTAATTTTTTACTTTTCTTACTAGTTGCCATTTCGTCTCACCACTTCCTTAGCTAATTTCGCATATGCTTTTGCACCTTCAGATGTCTTATCATAATCAAAAATATTCAATCCTTCAGAAGGTGCTTCTGATAATTTAATATTTCTTGGAATCACAACATCATATACCTTTTCTCTAAAGTATTTTCTAACTTCTTGTGAAACTTCAATTCCTAAATTTGTACGAGAATCTAACATTGTTAATAAAACACCTTCAATTGTTAAATCTTCATTAAAGACTTTTTGAGTTAATAAGATTGTATTTAATAATTGAGTCAATCCCTCTAAGGCATAATATTCACATTGAACTGGTATTAAAACAGCATCTGAAGCTGTTAAAGCATTTGTATTTAATAACCCCAATGCTGGTGGACAATCAATAATCACAAAATCATATTTATCCTTTTCAGCAATCAAAGCATTTTTTAATCTTTGTTCCCTTCCTGATTTCACTTGAGAAAGTTCAATTTCAACTCCAGCTAAATCAATATTCGCTGGAACAATTGATAATCCTTCTACATCTGTAGAAATAATAATATCTTTAAGTGGCGTATTTTGAGTAATAGCGTCATAAACAGTTAAGTCTAATTCTGAACGATCAACACCAATACCTTGAGTGGCATTTGCTTGAGGATCAATATCAATTAATAGCACTTTTTTTCCCATATATGCGAGTGCAGCACTTAAATTGACACTTGTTGTTGTCTTTCCTACACCACCCTTTTGATTTGTAACTGCTATAACTTTTGACATCTTACTTTCCTCCTCATATTTCCTGCGTTGCTATTTTAACACATACTCTTTTGTTTGACACCTATTTTTTCACCCATCAGAACTCTTGTTTCATGATGAGTCTTAGAATTTTCAATAATATCTTGGTCAAGTTGAACAATGCCTTTTTTAAATAACACAACAATTGTTGAACCACCAAATTCAAAATAACCTTTTTCTTCACCTTTTTTAAAGCTTTTTATTGGATGATTGACAATCTTACCAACCATCATTGCTCCAACTTCCATATAAATCACATCATCAAAATTTTTAGTATGTAATAATGAATAAGAACGAGCATTTTGTTTATATATAGGATAATAATCATTGGCAATTGGATTAACAGTATGAAACTTACCTGGAATATAGTGTTCTCCTTCTAAATCACCATCATCAATAAAACAATAACGATGATAATCATCAACTGTTAAACGGAAAATCAGACAATCTCCACCATGATATTCTTTTGCTAATGTTTCATCTTGTAATAAATCAGATAACGAATAAAGAGAATCTTTAATCAATAAATGAGTATCTTCTCTAATAGGATAATATGTTAATTTAGAATCAGCAGGAGCAATCAATTGATCTTCCTGCATTTCAATAGGTCTTTTTTCTGGTATAATTTTTCTCGTAAAAAAATCGTTATAACTATGATAGTCTTGTTTAACATATTGACTCATATCTATATGATTATGTTCAATAAATGAAGCAATCTTATGCTTAGATAAAGAACTATTCATATACATACCACCAATATGAGTAATAAAAGGAAGGGTTAACACTTTCAGTGCGCATCTTCCTAATACATGACTATATAGCAATTTTAATAAATTGTTTTGACTTTGGTCAACAATAATTTCTTGACCTTGACGATCATAGATTTTCATTACAATAATATCAATCCTATAAAAATAAATACACCAACAACACCCATTGCTAAAATACCCTTTAATCCAGGTTTAATCACTTTAAAATCAATTACAAAAGCAAGAGCAACCACTAACATCATAATTCCATAAATTCCTTGCATTGTTCCAAGTCCAACAGCTGCTTTTAATAAATAAACCGCAGGAAAGATCAAAGAAGAACTTGTTACTGGTAATCCTTGATAATATTTTCTTTTTTCAGTTGTTTCTTTTTGTCTCATTTCTTCGGCAACATTAAAATATCCAAGTCGACTTACAGCACAAATTGCATATAAGGCAAAAATAGCGAACCATAGCCATCCATTAAATCCCATTGTATATCCAATAATAGCTGGAAAAATCCCAAAACTAAACATATCTACAAGGGAATCAATTTGGATTCCAAATTTCTTTTCTTCTTCTGTTCTACCTTTTTTTGTACGAGCAACCATTCCATCAAAGGAATCAAATGCCCCACATAAAAGAAGGCAAATTAAAGCGCCAACAGGTTCTCCTCTAAAAGCCAAATGTGTCCCAAATAAGGCACTAATCAGACTTAAATACGTCAATATAACCGTATAATTATAATAACCAATCATATTTTTCTCCCGACTTCTAATCTAACGTTTGTATTATAGCATACTTCTACAAATTTTTATAGGACTTTTCTACTTTAGATAAAATTCTCATACATAAAGAAAGGAAGAATGAACTTTAGTTAGTTATTCTTCCCTTTTTTTGGAATAATACAACAAGAATCCCAATAATAAACAACAATCCACCACACAACAACAAACTATTTAAATAACCTTTTAAATATTGCACAATAAACAAATAATAAGCTTCGGGAGATAAATGAATGTGTTCAATATATTGACCTAATAAAATAAACAAAGGTATTCCGGTTATCATAAATGCACTGCCAAAACAAATACTACTTATATAAACCGCTTTCCACTTCCCTTTTAACTTTAATAGATATAAAAACACAATCGCAAATAATACAATTATTAAACACGCTATTAAAATAAAAGGAATGACTTGATCAAGCATATCAAAAGCCATTATCAAATATTGCATAAAAGGAAATGAAAGATATTGTTGATAACCTTTAACATTTATTTGAATATACTGATTTAATCTTTCTTCATCTTGTTGAGTTAATTGTAGATTTTGTTTTTTAGCATAATCATGTAAATATTCATATAATCGTTTTTCAAAAGCATCAGTATGGATAGAGGCTTGTTTATGAGTATAGAAATTTTGAATATAATCTTGAGACATTTTTTTGACTTCTTTGCTACTGACAAAATTCTTATAGATATCTGGTTCAAATCCTGCAGCCCCCGCTGATTGCATAAAATCTTCATTGAGCTCATTGGCAATAGCCTGATAATAGTCAACTTTCTCTAGTGTTTTGAAAAGATAATTTTCATTCATTAAAGTTAATTTTGTGATTGTCACAAATAATCCTAAAAACATAAAGAAAGCAATAAAGAAACTAAAAAGGCATGCTAGTAAATGATTTGTTTTTTTCATTTGATTTCACCTACCACTGTTGGTCCACTTATCTTATCAGCATAAACAAAGAAACGATCTTCTTTCTCACCTAATCCTTCCACTGGATAACAAGTAAATAAAATCAATTGTTCTTTATTCTGTAATAAATCATAAGCCTGTGTATCAGTTGCCTTTGCTATCTTTGAACCTGTCATTTTATATTCAAAAATCCCATAATATGTTGTTATTTTTATAGTATCCCCTTTTTCCATCTTAATTAAATCTTTGAAATAAGGAATGGTATGTGCTCCAATCATAACAGGTTTATCAAAACCTGGCATTTGTGATTGAATCCTTTGTCCTGCTCCCATATGTAAACACTTTGTCGTTGCACCATAGATTAAAGGAACATGGATTTGTACTGAATCAATATCAATTTTTCCATATTGATCAGTTATTTTCATTTTGGTTAATGTTGATGCGTCTATCATTCCACTTGTAGGTAATTGTTTTTCCTGATTATAAAGCTGTCTGGCTTCTTTTAAAAAATCTGGGGTTTGATTTTGCGATATCATAGCATATATCGAATGAAGTGGTCTTATATAAGGAAATGCCAATGCTCCTAAAATCCCATACCCCACAACAAGAAAACATAATGGAAGCAATAGGCTTACCATTATGTTCTTTATTTTTGCTTTTAGCATTCAATAAATTCTTTCTTCTTTAAAACAAATAATCCAGCACCAACAAGCACAACCATTAAACTACCAATAATTGTATATGTACTTGTGAAGTTTTCACCAGTACGTTCAAGTTTTGTTCCTTGTGTAGGTTTTGTCATTTGATCTTTGATTTGAGTTGCTTCTTTTAAAACATTTTCTAATTTATAGATTTCATCTCCATCAGCACTCATAATTGTTAAAATATCTTTAGCAGCATTATAGTATGCTTTCAATCCAAAGATATCTAAGGCTGGTGAAGCAAGTGATAAAACATGAGTTAAAATAGCATGTGTCATTTGAGTATCGGCTGGTAGTGATTTGGCATAAGCTAAAATATTTTTAGCTGAATCTTTGATTGTGTTGACATTTTCTTCACTTAAATTAACTTGTTGACTTGCTAAGATGGTTTTTAAATTGTTGTATTCTTCACTACCAACTTTCCAACTTATAACTTGTCCATCTACTTCTATACCCTTTTCAACATAATCTAATAATCTTTGTTCTTGGGCATTAATACTTTCATCTAATGCTTTGGTTGGTGCTAATGTTGTCATAAAAACAAAAGCTCCACAAATAAAAGCGACTAATAATTTTTTCATATGTTCCCTCTTTTCGTTTTTTGTTATACACGTATTGTAGCTAGCTTTATTATTTTTAACAATACTCATACCTGATTTCGTATGAATTTCATACTTATACACTACGCATATATTTATATATTTTGCAGATTGCTTTTGTTTTATACACAGTTTTGTCGAGATTTATATAACTCTTGTTCCAACGGTTGTTGCAAAATCTTTAAAGAGTGGGTCTGAGGGATTGATTCCTTTACATTCAGGGAGATATGATGCCATAACTTGCAAAATAAGACTTGTTGTAAAAACTGCTTTTGTTTTTGATAAATAGGGAACATATAAATCAGCTTTTACTTTTTGATTATCTTCTATAACAATGAGGTGAGCATTTTGTTGATGAGCAAAGTCGATCAATTGACTCATTAAATCATAACCTTCACCATTGACATGAAGAAAAATAAGATAACTATCTTCCGTAATTGTTCGATGTGCACCATGCATAAATTCTTCTAACTCATAACACATTGCTGGTATTTGCATGGTTTCTAATAATTTTAAATTTCCTTCACAAGCTACACCAAATTGGATTCCATAACCAATAACTGATACACAAGAAGCTTTTGCCCATTCTTGATGATTCATTAAAAAATTTTCTGTTGCTTCAATTGTTTGATTGAAAAGTTTTATTTCTTGTAACCATTCCTTCATAAAATCTTTTTTTTGATATGTAAAATCATGATTGTTTTTTAGTAATTGAAATAAGACAAGAAATAATGTTAAACATGTGGCCATGTAACCTTTTGTCTTAGGTCCAATTGGTTCATCACCACAACCAATATCAATATTATAATCACATGTTTGTGTTAATGGTGAATCCATATAGCCAGTTATACCGATTGTTGTGATACCGTGATCATGGGCGATTTTAGCACAGTCTAAAGTTCCTTTACTTTTACCTGTATGAGAAATTGCTATGACTAAATCTGAAGTCTCTAACAAACGTGAACAATGTTGTAATTGAAAAGGGGTTTCTACATTCATTTGAATATTTGCTTTTGTTAAAGCAGCTTTTACCACTAAAGCTGCATTTTTAGATGTTCCTGAAGCGGCAATGGTTATTTGATGTTTATTCTTTATTGATGATAAAACATCAAAATCACTATGTTCTAAAATATGAGACAGTATATCAGCCTGTTCTCTGATATACTGTTTCATTACATTTTGGCTCATTTTTTAAAGAATTGTGGTAAATAATCTTTATGTGCTTCTAACATTTCATCTAATAATGGTTTAGCAATATCATATTCTCGAATTAATGGATGTGCTAGCATTGCTTTTAACGCTGTATCATAATCACCTGTTAAGGCAGCTTCAACCGTCAATGATTCATAATTTTTAACAGCAGAAATCAAACCAATAACTTCTGTTGGATAATTCTTTAAATTCAATGGTTTTATTCCATCACGGCTCACAAAGCAGGCTGTTTCAATGACTGCCTCATCATCCAGGAATTGAATTGTCCCATTGTTAGGAACATTAATAACCATCCATTTTCCCGTATCATTATAAACAGCTTCCATCACACCTACTGCAATTCGTGAATATCCGCCACCACCACGTTTAGCAAGTGTTTTTGGTTTATCATCATTTTCCGGATTTGAATACTCACGCCAAATTTGTTTTTCTAATTCTAAAATAGCTTCACCTCGTGTTTTATCCTGACTCTTAAGCTGGGATAATATTTTTGATGTATGAAAATAATATTGTGTATATTGACTTGGAATAAGACGAAGTTTATGGATAAGATCTTGTGAAACAGTTGCACATTTTTTAGCGACTTTACTAAATTGTTCATCAGTGATAGGTTTACCATCAATTGTGATATTATAAGTAAAATTCATATGATTCAAACCGATATAATCATAATATACACTTTCTTCGCTGACTTCTAAAGCTTCTTCACACCACCAACGAGGACGCATTCCCCCAGCACACAAACCAGCCATTTTTACATGACAAACTTTTAAAACTGCTTCAGTCACTAAGCCAGTTGGATTTGAATAATTGACAATCCAAGCATCAGGACAATATTTTTCAACATCTTTAGCAATTTCAATCATAACTGGAATTGTACGTAAGGCATTAAACATTCCACCTACACCTGTCGTTTCTTGTCCAATAACACCATATTTTAAAGGAATTTTTTCATCATAAATACGTTGTTTATTTCCACCAACTCTAATTTGGCAAGCAATGAAATCGGCTCCAACAAAGGCCTCTTGACGAGATGTTGTCGAAGAAATTTCAACGTCATAATCCAAATGACGACAATAACGATGAACAAAACCATCCATAATCTCTAATCTTTCTTCATTAATATCTACTAAAACAATTTCTTTGACCGGTAAGACATTTCTATGTTCACTCAACCCTTCAATCAACTCAGGAGTATATGAACTTCCCGCTCCAATAATAACAACTTTTAATTCTTTTTTCATATTTTATTTTTCCTTTCCTGCTTCTAATTCTAATCTCTGTTTTTCCATAATCTTAAAGAATGGATAATAAATAGCACCTGCTACAAATAAAGAAATAACACCCCAAATGGCTGCACGCCAATCTCCACCAGTTAAGAAATACTGTGCAAGTACTGGTGGCATTGTCCACGGTATGTTGACAAGTGGTCTAGCAATAATATTGAAATACATGAGTCCATAAGTTACAAGTGATAAAATCTCAGTTGCTAAAACATAAGGAATCATCATAAGTGGATTCATAACCAATGGAACTCCAAAGACAACTGGTTCATTGATTTCAAAAATCCCCGGCGCTAAGCAAAGTTTTCCAAGTGATCTAAATCCTTTTTCTTTAGAACGCATCATTAAAAATACAAGTGGTAAAGTTGCTCCACCGCCACCTAGGAAAACAAAATACATAAATCCAGAAGCGGTAATATAAGGAAGTGGTGTTCCAGCTGCAGCAGCGGCAATATTATCACCTAACATAACTAAGAATATTGGATCAGCAATGGCCAAAACAGCACCACCATGAATACCTACACACCACAATAAAGAACGAAGCAACATAAAGATTAAGAATCCTGGTAATGTATTTAACGCAAAGACAGCAGGTTCAAAAATTTTCATTAATGTAGAATTAATATTAAACCCAAGTATAACACGTAATACCCAAACAATAAGAAGTACTGCTAACGCTGGGACTAATGACATAAATGATTCAGAAACAAGGGGTGGAACTGAATCAGGGAAATGAATGACTAAATTACGTTTATAAAAGAAATGTAAAATTGTTGTTGATAGTAAAGCAATAACAACCGCTGTAAATAGTCCTTTTGTTCCAAATAACGAGGTATCAATTGTCCATTCATTACTCAATGTAGCAAGAAGGAAGGCTGTCATTGAAATGACACTACATGTTAATGAATTAAGATTTGTATCTCGATAAGTTTTTGCAAAGAAATATGCTACTGATCCTGCTGCAACTAAACCTACAATATCTATTGTAATTGCTGAAACAGCATTAAACCAAGGGGCATAAGGTTCGATAAACTTTATCCAAGCATCAATTGGAAAGTTAGGTATAAGTACAAAGAAACTTCCAATGATGGTTAATGGAATAACACTAATCATTCCATCTTTAATTGCACTTAAATGTCTTTCTTCACCTAATTTTTCTAAAGGTGGCGCTAATTTAAGTTCAATAAAATCCATAAATTTTTTCATATTATCATCCTTTCTTTTCTCCTTCTTTTGACACTTTTATCTTACAAAATAACTAAAGAAAGATGAATAGCGTAATTGTTCACTTCAAAGTGGAAGTTAGTGCACAAAAGGCATCCTATAAAGGATGCCTAATGATATCTACTTAGAAATTCTTCAACTTCTTTAGTCTTTTGAAAACTCAATATCTTTTCAATGGCTTCTTGATCCATAACTAACTTTTGTAATAAAGAATAATATCCTTGATACCTTAAAAAGAATCTCTTAGGTAAAGAAACAAATAAAACACATTGAATAAACTCATGATCCCAGATAATTGGCTTATTAAATGTTATTAACATTTCTTCAACAATATCACTATATCCTATCATTTGTGGTATCGCAATATGCCCTTCCATCGCCATATTTCCAACATTCTCTTTAAGATCTAATTCACTAAATGAAAGCTGAAATACTTTAGAAATATATTGTAATACTTCTGTTTTAGATTCCATTGAACTATTTAATAATATATTTTTAGGTTTTATGAAATCCCCTAATGAATAATGTTCTATCTGCATAAAATAATTTCTTATCTTATGAATTGATGTTTGATCTAATATAGGTGATATTTGAATGAATGGAATTGTTGCTTGTGAAATTGCTGATGTCGAGATGACTAAATCATATTTTTCCATATGAATATCTTCCAATTGTCTAATATGAATACTATCGACAATTTCCATAAACTCATCAAATTCTTGTAATAGCTCATAACTTAATAATTCTGTTGATGAAGAATTAAGATTATTAATTAATAAGACTCTTTTTTTATTTTTAAGATGATTTCTCATCAATGAATACTGAATATGAATAGTAAAATAAGCAATCTCATCTTCACTATAAATAACATTTAATTCAGGATGTAAAAATAACCAGATATCAACACTTATCAAATAAGCTAATAAATAATTCTTTTTAATCATCTTCAACATTGGATTTTTAAGATAAGTATCAAATCTCATTCGATTTTCCATTGCTAAAATATGCACACCCAAGGCCTTCTTTAAATAAAAATCATCAGAAAAATCAATTCCATAAATTTCATTTAAATATAAAAAAAGTTTCATCATCTTATTTTCTATTCTTTCAGGCAAAACATCAACCAAACAACTTTCAATATCACTAATATAATTAATTCTCTTACCAATTAAATGAACAGTTAAAAAACAAATTTCTTCTTCATTAATCTTTATATCATAATATGTTTTAATAAAATCAACAATATCTCTAGCCACCTGATATTCATATTCACTTTTAAGCAATGTTTTTTCTTCTTCTGACATTTTTACACAATGATTTTCATTAATTCTTAACATCATAATAGACAAATACTTAACCATATCATCTAAAGATGCATCTGTCATTGAAATTCCATCACGATCCAATATTTCACTCATTTGTTGTTTTATATCAATCTCTATATTGATTAATTGATCAAGACTGTATTGATTAAAGATATCTTCCATACAAAGTCTTTTATGTAATTCATCACCAATAATATAATTTCCTTTACCTACTTTATATTCAACTTTAAGATGAAATTTTGATAAATATTCTCTAACATATTTCATATCTCGACTTACTGACGTACGATCAATATACATTTGTGTAGATAATTCTTCAATGCGAATAGGTTGATCATTGAGAAGAAGTTGACGCATAATATAATATGAACGTTGAATTGAATTATCTAATAATTCTCCTTCCTGACGTAAATATTTATCTTTTTCTGATTTATATTTTGGAGATAAGATATGAAGATAATAGCCTTTCCCTGGTTTGGATAAGATTTGAGCATTTGATTGTAAAAAGGTATTGATATCATGGATATCTGAACGTATTGTTTTGGTTGAAACATCACATAATTTTGATAGTTCTGTTCCGGTTACATATGTTTGTTCATCTAATTTTTCTAAACAATCTAATATTTTCTGATGTCTTTTTAAATATGTTATCTTCATCCTATCACCTCATTTCATTTAATAACATTATAACTTTTTAAACCTTATTTATCTACAATTATCATATTTTTTATAATTCGACAAAAAAATATAGCGAAACCATTCAAAATGATTTCGCTATTTCTTATTTTGTAGTACTGCCAAAACCACCATTACGTGTTTCACTTACATCATCATCTTCAACAATCCCATATTGCATAAAGATTCCTTGGGCTATCCCCTGCCCAGCTTTAACATCAACAATTTTTCCTTCATTAGAATCATTCGTCATTTTAATGAAGATATGACCTTCGTTATCTGAATTAAAATAATCACTGTCAATAACCCCTACTGTATTATTTAACTGTAAACGATATTTAAATCCTAATCCACTTCTAGGATAGATCATTAAAACCCAGCTTTCATTCATTTCACATCTTATTCCAGTTGGAATTTTTAATGTTTCCCCTGGTTTTAAGACAACATCAATAGGTGTGTAAAAATCATATCCTGCTGAACCTTTGGTTGCTCGTTTTGGTAATTTTAATGCATCATAAGCAGCTTGTATTTCAGCTTGATTAGCTTGTGGTTGACAATCTAAATACCCTTCTTCAAATTGTTGATAAGATACTTTGTAAAACTTTGCTTTTTCCATAAATTCTCCTATGCCTCTTTATAATATTCCTCTAAAGTTATTCCTTGTTTATGTAATTTCTTTGCTAAATCTACCCCTACATAACGAATATGCCAAGGTTCATAACCATAGTTTGTAATTGATACTTTATCTTTTGGATATCTTAATATAAATCCATATTTATATGCATCACTTTCAATAAATTTCCCAATATCACTTGATGCTACTTTTTCAGTCAGATTATCGCCTTGATTCTTATATGAAATATCAATAGCTAGTCCTAATTGATGTTCACTTCTTCCTGGATATGCACTATATAAAGAAGCATATTCTTCACCAAAGACTTTTACTTGATTTTCCCAATTTATCTTTTGTTTTTGATAAGAACGATATGCTGATACTGAATAAATTTCTATCCCTTTTGCTTTTGCTGCTTTATAAAATTTTGTAAAAGCTGCATTCGCTTCTTTTCTTAGATATCTAAACTTACTATCAATAATTGGTTCTAAATCATTAGGTTCCCAATCTTGTGGTAATTGATGAACTTTATTCACAAGAACTGTTATATCTTCAGGATTTTTAACAATTTCTGGTTTGACTTGAGTTGGACTAAAAATCTTGTTTTTAAAATACTTCACAACATCTACTATCATTGTCTGTTTTGTTTCATTTCCTGCTTTATCTTTAAGTGTATATGTAATTTCTTGTTGTCCTATTTGAGAAGTATCTATTTCATTATATTTAACAACAGAAATTAATTCACCATCTACCTCATCCATTGCTTTTTCAATAAAAGATTGATAATCTACTTTCGAATTTAATTCTACTTGAATCCTTTTTTCTTTCAAAGTTAAAACCGGTGCTTCTTTATCTTCTTTCTTTTCCTTACTACACCCCGATAACAACAATCCCATAACTAATATCACACTTACATAACGTTTCATAAACGCCTCCTTTCTTAGCGAACACCTCCGCCGCCTCCACCGGAGAAGCCACCGCCTCCACCACCAAATGAAGAACCGCCACCAAATCCTGAACTTGCTGATCGAGCAGCTGAAGCGGCTGCACGAGATGCCTGCATACTGTTATAAGCAAACATATGTACCATATGCATTGTATAAATTGTATCTAAATTAGATTGTTGATTAAATGTTGGACACATTTCTCCCAATTGTTCTTGTACCTTATCAGCAATACCTAAAATAGATGCAAATATTAAATATTCTTCCCATAGTTTGACTTCAATAACTTCTTTTTCATTAATTAAACTCATTTCTTCTAAAAACATCTTTAATCCAACAATATGTTCCATTTCTTCTCTAATAGAAGCATCAAACACATCTCTATCTTTAGATATTTTCATTCCCATAAAATGAGTATCGGTCTTTTCAATAGAAATTAAACCTTTTCGACGATATTCTTCTTCAATAAAGGAATCAATATCATCAAACCATGAATCAATAGATGTATAATGATTTCTACACCATTTATCAAATTCCTTTGTTTCTAAACATCTATTTTCTCCAGCAGCTTCTCTAAAATATTGTAACATCTTACTATCTAAACGATTATGACAAGGAATTGATTTATCTAAATCAATAGAAAATCCATCTTTCTTAAAGAATACCATATGTGATTCTTCTCTTTTATCAAAACGAATATATCCTTCCTGCACCCACTTCAAAATCAATGCAGCAATCATTCCCCCACGATCATTTTCTCCAATTAAACCAGCCTTTTTAGCTAAATAATAAAATTCAAAAATATCTTTTTGACAAGGAATATCTCTAAACATATTGACATTTTTCGTACCAAAAGGAATATAATCACTGAATACAGATGGTTCTTGGCGATACTTCTTCGCCGCAAAAATCACTCCAAAAACTATCAAGCAAAAAAACATAACAAATGGTAAAAAGATAAATAAACCAACTGTTCGATTTGTTCGACTAATCATTCCAGGAATAAAATAATTATCATCATTTTCTTCATAATTGTTATAGCTATCGTAATCACTACCTTGTTTTGCATCTGCTAAAATATCATCAAAGTTTTCATTAGTTTGATAGGCATTTTCAAAAGTCCCATCATTAATACGCATGAGTAATTGCATTTTTCCACCACTCATAGAGTTTTCTGTCTCTAAAACAACTTTATCATCTTTAAAAACAACATTCCCATGATAACCAAATGCCCAAATTAAGGCCGTATCTTCATTAAAAGGATGAGGAGATGCTACAGTTATCAAAGCATGTTCAATACTAATATCCATATCACTAAAAAATGCATAATTCAGTCCTTGATTATCTTGATACTGTTTTACAAAATGCGTCACATCATATTCAAATGTATAGGTTCTTTCACCATAATTACCAATCCCAAAACATAATTCGTAATTATCATCTCTTTTTACTAAACCACATTTACCATTCTTTTGTTGACGCGTTGCATCAACATTCCAATCACCAATATTTTTATATACAAAACCTTTCTCATCCTGAACTTTCAAATTCTTAATTTGAGAAGGTCCCATATTATTCATAACCTTATATACTTCTGTTCCCCTTGTTATATTCATATCCCATATTTCTTTAATATGTGCACTCCCATTTTCATTGATATAAACTTCAACATTCATATCTTTGATTATTGTTTCACTGGCATGAACAGGTGTTAAAGAAAATAATAAACATAACAAAAGAGAAGATATAAAATATATTCTCTTTTTCATTGTTAAAATTTAACCTCTGGAACTTTCTTATCTTCTGTTTCTACTTCAAAGAAGGCAAATGGTTTAAAGCCAAACATATTTGCTATTATAACTGATGGAAACATTTCTATCTTATTTTGATAAGCATATACACTATCATTGTAGAATTGTCTGGCAAAAGTAATTTTATCTTCAGTTTCTTTTAAATCTTTTTGTAAAGAGACAAAATTTGTATTTGCTTTTAAATCTGGATATGCTTCACTTAACATCATTAATTTATTTAATGCTTGAGTTAATTCACCAGATGCTTCCATCTGTTCTTCAGGTAAAGAGGCATTTACATAAGTATTTCTTGCCTTAATGACTGCATCTAAAGTTTCCTTTTCATGCTTTGCATAACCTTTCACTGTTTCTACTAAATTAGGAATCAAATCAGCACGTCTTTTTAAAACAACATCAATCTGTGCCCAATTTGTTTTGACTCTATTCCTTGCCTTAGTTAAAGCATTATAAGTCACTCCAATATAAAAAACTATTAATACAATGACTCCTAAAATTATCCACACTGCCATACATATTCCTCCTATCTACTTGTTCCTATTATAAACTAAATTCACTAAAAATTCCTTAACATTCGCTTAATTTTTACATTTGTTTCATCAAATTAGTTGACTATGTCAGTTATCAGCCATATAATGAGCATAGAAAGATATAGGACGGTGATATTATGTTTCACTCTTTTGCCTTCTATGCAGTCTTAATGCAAAGGCAATTTAGAGAATATTGTCAAAAAGAATTACGTGATGCTGGTCTATCTTCTGGCTTGTTATTCTTTATTCTTTACATTGGTAAACATCCTGGATGTAATGTAAAAGCACTTATCACAGCTTTGAAACTTGATAGTGGTCATGCTACTCGTTCTCTAGCAAAACTTGAACAAAATCATTTTATTCAACAAAATATTAATCCCAATGATAAACGTTCACGAATTTTGTATTTAACGAATAAAGGTCAAGAAATTTTTCAATTAAGTCATGATTTCTTTAGAAATTGGGATCAAAGCGTTTTAGCATGTTTATCGTATGAAGAAAAAGAAAATCTGTTTCAAACATTAGACAAAATTGCAGATTATTCAAATATGTTAACACATCTAAAATGAGGAGGAATTAATAATGAAATATGCAATTGTTTATTCTAGCAAAACTGGCAATACTGCACAGTTAGCTAATTATATTAGAGATTTTTATATAGATGAAGAATGTGTTTATTTTGGTCATCCGAATTATGATGAAATAAAAGCTGACATCATATTTGTTGGCTTTTGGACTGATAAAGGAGTTTGTGATGAAAGTGTACAGACATTTTTAAAATCTCTACACCAACAAAAAATATTCCTCTTTGGAACTGCTGGATTTGGTGGTAGTCAAGCATATTTTGAAGCGATTTTAAATCGCAACAAAGCTTTTATAGATGAATCTAATTTGGTAGTTGGGACCTATATGTGTCAAGGCAAAATGCCAATAGCTGTTAAAAGACGTTATCAAGAATTGGCTAAAAAGGATCCTCAGAAATTTAATCCCATGATTGAAAATTTTGATCACGCACTCTCTCATCCAGATTTGAAAGATTTTCAGTCACTTTCTGAGACCTTGAAATCCACTCCTATATAACACATATTTCCTTTCTATAGAGCCATGATTAAAATCATGGCTTTTATTTTTTTCAAAAATAAAAAGAAAAATTAGATTTTTTTGCGTATATAAGTAGTAGGGAAGGTTTTTTTGTACATGTGATCTTAAGGACTCTTTTTATGTTTCCTATATCTATTTACTATAAGCAAATATTGTTGTATAATCTTTGTATGAGAGATCCTTCCCTAGAAAGAAGGTGTTCTATGACCACAAGTGTTCTAGAAAAAAGTTTGTCCTATGATGATCTCATTGCCTCACTTAGGTTGATTGATGATGACTTTATGAGAATCATCTTCAAGAATCAGGATTGTATTCAGCTCCTTTTGGATATCATCCTTGATGAGCATGTGGAAATCATCGAGAATGATTCCCAGTATGACCTTAAGAATCTCCTTGGCAGATCACTGACAATTGATGTATTGGTTAAAGACAATAGGGGTCATTACATCAATATCGAAGTACAGAGAGATGAAGCGGATGCCCATCCCAAGCGGGCAAGGTATCATCAGAGTCTGATTGATTCATTTCTAAGCTTTCCAAATGAGAAATGGAGAGAGATTCCAAAGACAATTGTTATATTTATAACGGAAGAAGATGTATTGGGATATGATCTACCTATCTATCATGTGAGAAGAAGGATTGTTGAAAATGGAGAGAGCTTTGATGATGAAACAGAAATCATCTATGTGAATGCATCAATACAGGATGATACTGAGCTAGGGAGACTGATGCATGACTTTATGTGCAAAGAAGTTGAGAGTATGAATTATGAAGTGTTGAAGAAACAGGTAGGGTATTACAAAGAGAGTGAAGGAGGAAAGAGAGAGATGTGTGAAATCTGGCAGAAGATAAGAGATGAAGGTTACATGGAAGGAGAAAAATATGGTGAAATTAAAGGATATGCTGAGGGAGAGATGAATAAAACGATTGAATTTATAAAGAAGTTAATCACGAAGCATAGTTATACAATTGATGAGGTAATGGATTTACTAGATATACCAGAATCTCAACATCAACAGTATATTGAAAAGATATTATCATAATGATATCTATGTATTGAATGACATTGACGAGTTTGTTAGGAAAGATTATAATAAATATATCAAGAACGGGAGCTTATATATAGGCTGAGAGGAAGTTGTGAACTTCGACCGCACCTGATTTGGGTAATGCCAACGTAGGGATAGGAACTTAGATTTTGTGAAGTGATATACCATACGTGGCATATCACTTTTTTGTTGATGGAGGAATAATATGTTTGAAAAAATAATGAATAATGTAAAGATTCAAAAACCTTTAGTACATTGTATAACCAATTCAGTAACAATGAATGATTGTGCCAATGCTATATTAGCAGTTCATGGAAGTCCAATTATGGCTGATGAAATTAAAGAAGTGGAAGATATTACATCTATATGCCAAGCCTTAGTGATTAATATTGGAACTTTAAATGAAAGAACTGTAGAAGCTATGATAAAAGCAGGACAGAAGGCCAATGCTTTGAATCATCCGGTTATTTTAGATCCGGTAGGAGCAGGAGCAAGTTCATTTCGCAGTGAGACAACATTTCGGTTATTAAATAAAATACAATTCAGTGTGATACGAGGAAATATTTCTGAGATAAAAACAGTTTATCAAGGTATTGGAACAACCAAGGGTGTTGATGCTGATATCAACGATATTGTTAATGAAGAAAATCTTGATGAAACAATTGATTTTGCTAGAGAATTAAGTCAAAGGACAGGTGCTATTATCGCCATTACGGGAGCAATTGATATAATTGCTGATGCCAACCATGCCACTATTATAAGAAATGGTTGTCCTAACATGTCACGTATTACTGGAACTGGATGTATGTTAAGTGCCATATTAGGAGCCTATGTAGCAGTGAATCAAGATTCTATGTTTGATACCGTGAGTTGTGCAGTTGCTTTGATGGGGTATAGTGGAGAGTTGGCCCAACAAAAAGTGCAACAACAAGATGCAGGAACAGGAAGTTTAAGAGTTTATCTTATTGATGCTTTAAGTACTATGACAGCTGAAAAATTAAATGGAGGAATAAAAATTGAAGAAAGATAAAATAAAAAAAGCAATGCAGCTTTATTTGGTTACTGATCGACATTGGTTAAAAGCTCATAGTTTATATGAAGATGTTGAGGCAGCAATAAATGGTGGTGTAACATGTGTTCAATTAAGAGAAAAACATTTAAATCATCAATTGTTTGTTCAAGAAGCAAAGGAATTGAAAGAATTATGTAATCAAAATCAAATTCCTTTAATCATTAATGATAATGTTGAAGTCATGTTAGAAGTAGATGCTGATGGGATTCATGTTGGTCAAAGTGATATGCAGGCACAGGATGTAAGAAAGTTGATTGGATCAGATAAAGTATTAGGCGTTTCTGTTCAAACTGTTGAACAGGCAATAACAGCTCAAAATGCAGGTGCTGATTATTTAGGTGTCGGAGCTGTTTTTCCTACCGGAACAAAAGATGATGCAATTGAGGTGGATTTGGCTACACTTCAAGACATTTGTCAACATGTTGATATTCCAATTGTTGCGATTGGAGGAATAAATCAAGAAAATCTACTACAATTAAAAGGTAGTGGTATTGATGGAATAGCAGTTGTGAGTGCTATTATGGCTGCCGAAGATATTATCGAAGCAACAAAGCAACTTAAAGAAAGGACAAAGGAACTTTTGTTATGAAAAAAGTATATATATTTGATTTAGATGGAACTTTATTAGATTCTTTGAATGCTTGGGATAATATTGGAAATAAGTATCTAAAGACGATCAATGTACAAGGCAGCAATGATTTAGATGAGCAGGTTTCAAATATGACAATTGAAGAAGCAGCTCATTATATGAAAGTTCATTTTGGTTTAAAGCAGAATATTGATGAAATTAAAGAAGGAGTATGTACTCAAATAAAAGACCAATATATGTACCATATTTTACTTAAGCCAGGTGTTCAAACATTTTTAGAAAAATGTTTAAAACAACATATAAAAATGTATATTTTTACCGCAAGTGATTTATTATTAGCGAAGTTAGCCTTAAAAAGATTAAAGATTGATCAATATTTTCAAGCTATTTATTCTTGTGATGATTATGGTTATACAAAAAATCAACCTGAAAGTTATTTACATTTAATTGATGGTATTGGTTATAAAATTAATGAATGTATTGTTGTGGAAGATGCATTGTATGCAATTCAATCAGCTAAACAAGCTGGTTTATATGTAAAAGCTATATATGATAAAAATAATGATAACGATTGGTTAAAAATCTGTCAAATTGCCAATCAAAATTATATATCATTTGATGAGATGGAGGTATAAGATGAAAACAGTATTAACAATTGCAGGAACAGACCCAACGGGTGGAGCAGGAGCTCAAGCAGATTTAAAGACATTCACAGCACATAAAGTTTATGGAATGAGTATTATAACAGCATTAGTTGCTCAAAATACACTAGGTGTTAAAGATATTATGAATGTTACTCCACAATTCTTAGAAGAACAGTTTGCCTGTGTCTTTGAAGATATATATCCCGATGCGATTAAAATAGGAATGGTATCTGAAACTCAATTAATACATAAAATTGTAGAACAATTAAAGAAATATGATGCTAAAAATATTGTTGTTGATCCAGTCATGGTATCAACAAGTGGCTCACGTTTATTAGAAGATAGTGCTTTAACAGCTTTAAAACAAGAATTAATCCCTTTATCTAGTATCATTACACCCAATATTCCAGAAGCCGAAGTTCTTGTTAATCATCCTATTCAAAACAAAGCTGATATGCTCAAAGCAGCAAAAGAAATAAGTGAATGGTATCTAGGATATATATTAATTAAAGGTGGTCATTTTGAAGAATGTGCAGATGATTTATTATATCATGCAGATGAAGTGATATGGTTAGAATGTGAACACATTGATAATCCTAATACCCATGGTAGTGGATGTACTTTATCGAGTGCAATTGCTAGTCATTTGGCATTAGGATATGATATAGTCACAAGTGTAAAAAAAGCAAAGGAATATATTACTGGAGCTTTAAAGGATAATCTAGATTTAGGTCATGGTAGTGGACCATTAAATCATTGCTGGAATATGAAATAAATAGGTTTTATAGTAAGTGAAAAGTTGAATAAAAAACTTTTCACTTTTTTCTTGACTGTCCTCTTACAGGAGCATTTAAGCTATATTTAGGAGGAAAAGAACATGGATAAATGTATAGAAGTTAAAGATTTAACAAAGATATTTGAGGCTAGAAAAGTTGTTGATCAACTTTCATTTGATGTCAATGTTGGAGAGGTTTATGGTATTTTAGGTCATAATGGAGCAGGAAAAACAACCACAATTGAAAGTATTTTAGGTTTAAATCAACCAGATTGTGGATATGCACTTATTTTTGGTAAAAATGCAAGAAATGAAAGAAAAATACTTTTTGAAAGAATAGGGGTTCAGTTACAGGTAAGTTATTATCAAGATAACATTAAAGTTATTGAGGTATGTGAAGAAATTGCAGCGTTATATCAAAATCCAGCTGATTATCATCAGTTACTTCACCAATTTCAATTAGATACTTTTAAAAATCAATATGTTGATCAATTATCCGGTGGAGAAAAACAAAAATTATCACTTGTTATTGCTTTAATCCCTCAACCTGAAATCATCTTTTTAGATGAATTAACAACGGGGTTAGATGTTGTTGCTAGACGTGAGGTATGGAATATATTAAAGAATTTAAAAGAAAAAGGAATGACTATTGTTTTAACAACACATTATATGGAAGAAGCACAGTATTTATGTGATCGTATTTTATTGTTAAAACAAGGGAAAAAGGTTATTGAAGGAACAGTTAATGATATTATGCAATCTGGACCTTATCAAAATTTAGAAGAAGCGTATTTAACATTAATGGAGGAAAAACAATGAAACGATTTATGACATTACTAAAAATAGAACAAAGATTAAGTTTACGTTGTCCAGATGGATTAATATTTGGAATAGGTATGCCAGTAGGAGTCTTATTAATGATTGGGCTTATTGCTGAACAACAAACAATTTCTCAAGAGAATTATACCTTTTTACAAAGTGCATTTGCATCACTAATAACAGTAGGAATATGTGCAACAGCATTTATGGGTATCCCCTTAACAATTGCAAATTATCGAGATAAGAAGATATTAAAACATTTCTTTGTGACACCAATGAGTCCAAAATTAATTCTATGTGTACAATTTTGTATTGGAGCAATTATTTCTATTTTATCAGCTCTGCTTGTATCAATATGTGCGATTGTCATATTTCATTATCAAATGGAAGGTAGTATATTATATTTTATTCTAGCTTACTGTTTGATTCTTGTTTCTATGTATAGTTTAGGAATGATTATTGCCAGTCTTTGTCCAAATTTAAAAGTTGCAAATGTAGTTTGTACATTTGTTTACTTTCCAATGTTATTTCTTTCAGGGGCAACAATTCCTTTTGAGATATTTCCTCAATTCATACAAAATCTTGCTAAAGTCTTACCATTAACTCAAGGTATTTCTTTATTAAAAGATATCTCATTAGGAATTTATCATCAGGATATGATTTACTCTATTATATATTTATTGGTGATGGCAATTATTGGGTGTATAATTTCATTAAAGACATTTCAATGGGAATAGAGGTGAAAATGATGGAAAATCAATATCAATGTGAAAGAGAACCACAAAAGTTATATAAAATTGGAATCTTTGCTCAAATGAATAAAGTAACCATTAAAACATTAAGACACTATGATGAAATTGGGATACTTAAACCATATTATATAGATGAAAACAATGGCTATCGTTATTATATCTCAGATCAATTACCCATTCTTCATCAAATTCTTGCTTTAAAAGAAATTGGGTTCTCATTAGAAGAAATTAAACAAGTTATTGCAGGATCTTCAGAAGAAAAACTATTGCAAAAGAAAAAAAGTCAACTCATGTTAGAGATGGCTGAAATAACAAAGAAAATAGCAAGTATTGAAAGTTATCTAACAAGCGATGAACTACAAAATGAATATCATGTTGTTATTAAATCAATCCCGGAAGTTATTATTGCATCTATGCGTGTGCATTTAAATGGTTATCCAGAATTATTTGATAAAATGCCTAAGATGGGAATGGAAATGGAACAACAAGGATGTGAATGTGCAATTCCTGAATATTGCTTTACAATTTATTATGATGGTGAGTATCGTGAATCAGATATTGATGCGCAAATATGTGAAGCTGTTACAGAACTAAAAGAAGATACAGAAACATTAAAGTTTAGTGTTTTACCTGAGGTGGAAATGGCAGCGTGTGTATTACATAAAGGACCATATGAAACTTTACCTAAAGCATATAGTGCAATTATACATTTTATTGAAGAAAATGGTTATGAAATTGTTGGATATCAAAGAGAATCTTATATAGATGGAATATGGAATAAAGAAACACCGGATGAATGGTTAACAGAGATTCAATTTCCTGTGAGAAAAATAAAATGACAATGCGAACATTGTCATTTTTTCTTATCTTTCCACTGCAATACAAACAGGGGCAGGTAATTCAATAGAAGAATCACTCAATAATAACTTTTCATTAGGTTCATCAAAAGTTAAAACCTGTAAAATATTATCATCTTGACAACCTACAATCAAATATTGATCATCAATAATATTAAAATCACGAGGACCTTTACCCGTATGAACCATATATAATAATGAAATCTTTCCACTTTCTTTATTAACACGATACATAGCAATACTATCATGTCCACGATTTGAAACAAACAAATGGTCACCACTTGATGTTAAACGAATTGCAGAAGCACTTGAAAAACCTTTAAAATGTCTAGGAACACAATGAATAGCTTGTATCAAATTAAAACGTCCTTCATTATATTTAAAGACCATAATATTATTAGCAATTTCATTAACGAGATAGGCAAAACGTCCATCTTTAGAAAAAATCATATGACGAGGTCCAGAACCAGGAAGAACATTTAAAGTATAGTCAGAATCTTCTAAAAGAATGCCTTGATTATAACGATACATAACGACTTTATCGGCTCCTAAATCGACTGAATAAACAAATTGTTTATCTGGGGTAATACCAACACAATGAGCATGAGGACCAGTTTGACGCTTTAATAAATCAGGACCGAGACCTTTATGGTGAACAGCACAAATCTTTTTGGTAATTGTTTTGTTTTCTAACTGATAAGAAGCGGTTGCTCCAACATGATAGTTAGCAGCAAATATATAGCGTTGTTGATCATCGACGCAAAGATGTGTATAAGAACGACCGCTAGAACTATAATTATTATTTAAAATCAACTCATCATTATAGATAGAAAAACTTCCTAATCCACCACCATCACTGTGTGAACTCGCATTTTTATAAGCGACATACAAAACATGATCATCAATAATCATATATGAAGGGTAGTCTTGTGTTACAATTTGTTGAATTCTTTTCATTTCTAAAGTCTGTTCATCAAATTTCATAATATAAATACCCTTATCATCATTTTTTCCATAACTTGATACATAAAATGTTTTCATAATTTAAACCCCTTTCATAAATCTATTTTAGCACAATCGTATTGTATTTACTAATAATTGATAAATGAATTTTATATAATTTATAAGAATAGTTTATTGTGATAAATAAAATAAATCTTTTCTAAAGGATAAAAATGTATTACAATAAATATAATATAAAAGGAGGAAGCGTTATGGAAGATAAGTTATTATTAAGTTTGTTACAAAGAAATGCGAGGATGAAAATTACTGACCTAGCGGCCGCCTTAGATGAAACTGAAGATGATGTCATTGAAAAGTTAAGTGATTTAGAAAGACAGAAGGTTATTTGTGGGTATCATACAATTATTAATTGGGATTTAACAAATACAGAAATGGTAACTGCATTGATTCAAATCAATGCAAGTCCTGAAAGAGAATATGGATATGATCGTATTGCAAGTCGTATTTATAAATATGATGAAATTGATACAATGTATTTATTAAGTGGTAGTTTTGAATTTGTAGCAATTGTTAAAGGAAAAACAATGCAAGAGGTTGCACACTTTGTTGCGAGTAAGTTAGCTTGTTTAGATGGGGTTAGTGGAACATCTACTTATTTTGTATTAAAACAATATAAAAATGATGGAGTTATCTTAATTGAGGATGAAGATGGTCAAAATGATAGATTGGTGGTGACTCCATAATGAATTATGATGATATGTTAAGTGAACGTGTAAAAACAATTAAACCAAGTGGGATTCGTAAGTTTTTTGATTTGGCATCACAAATGGATGATGTTATTTCATTAGGAGTTGGAGAACCTGATTTTACAACACCTTGGTCAATTAGAGAAGCAGCTATCTATTCAATTGAAAAAGGGAGAACTTTCTATACTGCTAATCAAGGATTAATTGAACTTAGAGAAGAAATATGCAAATATTATAAACGTCGTTTTGGGGTATCATATGATCCTAAAGAGAATTGTATTGTGACCGTAGGTGGTTCTGAGGGAATTGATATTGCGATTAGAGCAATTCTAAATCCTGGTGAAGAAATGATAGTTTTAGATCCTGGGTATGTTGCTTATACACCAGGAGTTGAATTAGCTGGTGGAATACCAGTTTCTATTCAATTAAGACATGAAGATCAATTCAAGTTAACACCAGAATTATTAAAAGCAGCAATTACTCCTCGAACAAAAGCAATCTTGTTAAACTATCCATCAAATCCAACAGGTGGATTTATGACAAGAGAAGATTATGCTAAGATTGTACCAATTATTAAAGAATCAGGAATTATTGTCTTATCAGATGAAATCTATGCTGAATTAAGTTATGAAGAAGAATTTTGTTCAATTGCTGCATTTGATGAAATCAAAGATCAAGTGATTGTTGTAAGTGGTTTTTCTAAGGCGTTTGCTATGACGGGATGGCGTTTAGGATATATTCTCGCAAATCCAATTTTAACGAAAGCGATGAATAAAATTCATCAATATGTTATTATGTCTGCACCATCACCTGCTCAATATGGAGCTATTGAAGGATTAAGACATTGTCAAGAAGAAGTAGAAAGAATGCGTGATTCATATAAAGCAAGAAGAAATTTCTTAGTAAAAACATTTAATGATATGGGACTTGAAACATTCAAACCACAAGGAGCATTCTATGTTTTTCCTTGTATTAAATCTACAGGTCTAACTTCTGATGAATTTTGTGAAAAACTATTAGAAGATCAAAAGGTCGCTTGTGTACCTGGTACAGCATTTGGATCAGCGGGTGAAGGATTTGTCCGTGTATCTTATGCTTATAGTATTGATGAGTTAAAAGTTGCTACACAAAAAATAAAAGAATTTATTGAAAAAATTAGAGATTAGAGAAGCATTTATTGGTGTTTCTCTTTTTAATTTGACAATATTTTACATAATGCTATAATAATAGTAACGATTACTAATAAAAAGGAGAATAATTATGAGTAAGCATTTAGGAATGGATATACGTGTACCAATTGAATGTGATAATCCATCAATTCAAAGAGATGAAGAAAAATGTATTAAGTGTGGTCAATGTAAAAATATTTGTCAAGATTATATTGGTGTTCATGGAACATATACTTTAGAAGAAACAGGAGATAAAGCTGTTTGTATTAACTGTGGACAATGTGCTAATGTTTGTCCTGTTTCAAGTATTCATGAAACATATGAATATCAATTGATTCAAGAAGAAATGAAAAATCCTGATAAAATTATTATTTTCAATACTTCACCATCAGTAAGAATTGCTTTAGGTGAGGAGTTTGGGATGGCAGATGGCTCATTTGTTGAAGGAAAAATGGTGGCACTTCTTAGAAAATTAGGTGCAAAGTATGTTTTGGATACTAACTTCTCAGCTGATTTAACAATTCTTGAAGAAGGAACAGAATTGATTAGAAGATTAACAAAACAAACAAAACCATTACCACAGTTTACAAGTTGTTGTCCAGCCTGGGTGAAATATTTAGAAATCTATCATCCTGATATGCGTGATAATCTTTCAACTGCAAAGAGTCCAATTGGTATGCAAGGACCAACGGTCAAAACATACTTTGCTAAAAAGATGAACTTAGATCCAACAAAGATTGTAAATGTTGCAGTGACACCATGTACAGCTAAAAAATATGAAATCAGACGTGAAGAAATGTGCGATGCAGGAAAATACTTAGGTATTGAAGGTATGCGTGATATGGATTATGTCATCACAACAAGAGAACTGGCAAAATGGGCAAAAGAAGAAAATATTGATTTTGCCTCATTAGAAGATTCTTCATTTGATCCTTTGATGGGCGAAGCCAGTGGTGCTGGTGTTATTTTTGGTAATTCTGGTGGTGTTATGGAAGCAGCTTTACGTACTGCTTATGAAATTATGACTGGTCAAAATGCTCCGGCTGATTTGTTGAATTATACTCCAGTTAGAGGACTAGATGATGTCAAAGAAGCAAGTGTAGAAATTAATGGAATGACTGTGAATATTGCGGTTATCTTTGGAACAAAGAATGCAAGTGAATTTATTGAAAAAATGAAAAACGGTGATAAACAATATCACTTTATTGAAGTGATGACTTGTCCAGGTGGATGTATTGGTGGCGGTGGTCAACCAAAAGATACAAAATATCAAGGAGACATTTTACGTGCAAAACGTATCGCTGGATTATATAATAGAGACCAATCTATGACATTAAGAAAGAGTCATGAAAATCCAGAAATCAAACAATTATATGCAGAGTTCTACCAAGAACCAATGAGTGATTTGGCAGAAGAAATGTTACATACATCTTATACAGATAAAAGTAAAGAATTAGGAAAATAAAAAAAGCGAGAAAGTTATTTTTGACTTTCTCGCTTTAACATTTCTTCATAACTAAACATACAACCACAATAATTTTGTCGATACATTTCATATTCTTTGGTCATTTGAGTTGATTTTAAATAACCATTGTTTTTCTTAAAATCAGCATATAGAAATTTTGGTGAATCACTTTGCCAAGCATCTCCAATTTCATTAATCCATTGACTATTCTTATGTGGTGAAACACTTAATACAGTTGTCCAATAATCATAATGATGGATTTTTGCATAATCAAATGTTCTACGCATTCTTAAACTATAACATAAACGACATCTTATACTTCCTTCAGGAAGTTCTTTGAGTGGATACATATGACTTAACCATTCACTAAAGTTATAAGGATCTTCTATGACTTGAATATCTTGATGAAAATCCTGATTAAATCTTTCAATAAAATGAAGCAATTCTTGAAATCTTCTTTGATATTCATCACTAGGATAGATATTAGAATTAGAATAATAAATGGTAATTTGAAAATGTTCACACAATTCTTTAATGACATTACTTGAACAAGGTCCACAACAAACATGAAGTAATAAAGATGGTTTTGTATCACCAATCTTTTTTAATTCTTCTTGAAGCTTTAAATCATAATTGATTTTCATTATTGAATAAACATCGCATCACCAAATGAGAAGAAACGATATTTTTCTTCCACAGCATGATGATAAGCCTTCATAATAAAGTCTTTACTTGCAAAAGCACTAACTAACATGACAAGTGTTGATTTAGGTAAATGGAAATTTGTAATTAAAGCATCAATAGCTTCAAATTGATATCCTGGATAAATAAAGATATCAGTGCTTTCTTGAGTTGCTTTAAATTCTCCATATTTTTTGAAGTTTGCTTCAAGTGTTCTTGTTGAAGTTGTTCCAACACTAATAATACGTTGTCCATTCGCTTTGGCTTCATTTAATTGTTTTGCAACATCTTCATCAATCATATAAAACTCACTATGCATATGATGTTCTAAAACATCATCAACTTTAACCGGTCTAAAAGTACCAAGTCCAACATGTAAAGTGACATCTAATATTTTAACCCCTTTTGCTTTGACTTTTTCTAAGATTTCATCAGTAAAGTGTAATCCAGCTGTTGGTGCAGCGGCACTTCCTTCAATCTTGGCATAGACTGTTTGATAACGATTTTGATCTTCTAGTTTTTCTTTGATATAAGGTGGTAAAGGCATTGTTCCAAGCTTATCTAAGATTTCATAGAAAATGCCATCATAAATCATTTGAAAATGACGAATTCCTTCTTCACCAATATGAACACATTTTGCTTTTAAAGAACCATCTCCAAAAGTAATGATAGTATCCATTTTCACTATCCTTGCATTACCAACTAAACATTCCCATACATCATTCCCCAAGTCTTTTAACAATAAGACTTCAACATGACCATTTGTTTCTTCTTTTGTTCCATAAAGTCTGGCAGGAATAACCTTGGTGTTATTTCTAACCAAGATATCTCCTTCATGTAAATAATCTAAGATATCATAGAAATGTTTATCTTCAATTGTTTGATTCTTTCTATCTAGTACCATTAAACGAGAAGTATCTCTCTTTTGTAAGGGAGTTTGCGCAATTAATTCTTCAGGTAAATGATAATCAAATTCACTTAATTTCATATTAAAACGCCCTTTCATAAACGTCTCTACCATAACTATTTAAGAATTCTTCTTTAAAATCTAATAAACGATCTTCTTTAATCGCTGTTCTTATATCTTCACTTAATTGTAATAAGAACGCAACATTATGAATAGAGAGTAAACTTTTTCCAAAAATTTCATCACACTTATGCAAATGTCTTAAATAAGCACGTGTGTAATTGCGACAAGTATAACAATGACATTTATCATCAACAGGAGTAAAGTCATATTTATACTTTTCATTATTGATATTCATACGACCAGAGTGAGTCATTAATGCTCCATGTCTTGCGACTCTTGTTGGTAAAACACAGTCAAACATATCAATTCCTCGGATTGCTCCTTCAATTAAATCAATAGGATTTCCAACACCCATTAAATATCTTGGTTTATCTTCTGGTAACCATTTGATGGCATCATCAATCATTTTATACATAACATCTTTAGGTTCACCAACACTTGTTCCCCCAATTGAATATCCAGGGAAATCCATTTTTACTAATTCCTTAGCACTCAATTCTCTTAAATCTTCATATTCTCCACCTTGAACAATTCCAAATAAAGCTTGATCATCTCTTTGATGAGCATCTTTTCCACGTTTTGCCCAACGTAAAGTTCTTTCCACACTTTGTTTCATATAATCATGAGTACATGGATAAGGTGCACATTCATCAAAACTCATAATAATATCAGCACCTAAATCATTTTGAATCTGAATAGCTTTTTCAGGAGATAAGAATAATTTCTTACCATCAACAATACTTTTAAAAGTCACGCCTTCTTCTTCAATCTTTCTTGTCTTTCCAAGTGAAAAGACTTGGAAACCTCCACTATCTGTTAAGATAGGTCCATCATAATTCATAAATTTGTGTAAACCACCAGCCTGTTTTACAACATCTTCACCAGGACGTAACCATAAGTGATATGTATTTGCTAGAATCACTTGAGAGTTCATTTCCTTTAATTGTTCAGGAGAAATTCCTTTTACAGTTGCGAGTGTTCCTACAGGCATAAACATAGGTGTTTCTACATCTCCATGAGGAGTGTGTAAAATCCCATATCTTGCTCCAGATTGTTTACATACATGTTTTAATTCATACCAAAAACCTTCCATTTTTTCACCTCTTTTTAGCCACCCACCATTATACATGAAAGTATGACTAAGTTCAAATTTTATTCAAATAAAATATTTGCTTAAAGCTAATTTTATGATATAATAACTATGGTATTACCATAACGGTAGGCGGTGTCCTGAGTCAGTATGATCGAGGGACTGAGACATCTCGTTTCAATAGATATCTTCTTAAGAAGAAATATAAAAACGGGAGGTGATATAATGAGTGATTTTGAAACCTTAACGATTATGTTAATGATTCTTAATATTATCATTGTATTATTTCTTGAGATTATCAAGAAGTCAAAAAAATAACCGCCCCTAGCCAAGGATTGCGGTTATTTTAAACACCTAAATCTTAGGACACCGTCTATCGGTAATACCTTTTACATCCTCATTATAAATAGTTTTATAATAAATGTCAATAATTTGCAAAAAGAAAATAAAATATTGTTTGATAGACTTCTTTTTATAGTTGCAACTCTTACGGGCGCCATTGCCAAGTTGACTATGTAGCAAGCCATCATGGGTTTTGGTATAATGATGCAAGGAGGTAGGGTTATGAATTTAAGTGAAAAATTATTAAAGTTAAGAAAACAAAGTGGATTGTCTCAACAAGAATTAGCTGATCAACTCAATGTTTCAAGACAATCAGTTTCTAAATGGGAGTTAAATGAAAGTGTTCCTGATATTTCAAATATATTAGCGTTAAGTGAAATTTATCATGTGAGTACAGATTATTTATTAAAAGATTCTATTGAAAATGATACAAAGGAAAATCGTATAGATTTAATGATTGTTATTTCTACATGCATTGTTTTTATAGGATTGTTAAGTGCATATATGTTGTGGAAACATTATCAAAATTCGATTTGTTTATTAGTAGGGATGTTGATTCAAATTATAGGTATAATTGTCTTTGAAATATTTGCTTTACCTACACATCAACAAAAGTATCAAAGAAAATTCTTTAGTATAAATATATGGTTATTATGTTTTATACCAATTTTTTATATGAGTGAATATACAATGACTTATCAATTGATTTATAACAAACTTCATCAATTGATTGATGGAAGTATGAGCAGTATTTTGTTGTTTTATTTACCAACTTTTCTTTCATTGCTTTTGAGTTTTATTATCTTTGTCTTGATAAGAAAATATATATTTAAAAATGATAAATAACTTTACACAAGACTTTATCAATGGTAGTATTATAAACATAGGGAGGTGGGACACATGTTTATCAATCAACAAAGAAATACAATTTTATATCATGATGCATGGTGTCACACTATAACATTTTTTGATGGTTTTCTAAACAAGGGACGAGTGCGCCCAAAATAGGGGAACCATGTTTATGATGAAATAGAAGGTTCCATTTGTATGGAATCTTTTTTTGTTCCCCAAAAACAAAAGAAAAGGGGATTAATAATAATGAAAAAGAATTTGTATTTGAATTATATATTTGAGTTTTTATTGAACTTTAAATTAACATCTTTACTTTGGCCAACATTTCTTGTAATCAAAGGTTTTTCGTTGGTTGATGTTGGAATTTGTGAAAGTGTCTTTCATATCACTTCGATGCTTGGAGAAATGCCAACAGGAATTATTAGTGATTTATATGGGAGACGTTTAAGTCGATTATTAGGAAGAATGGTTGAGATTGTTTCAATTATCTTACTTATTTTTGCAAGACAAGAATGGATGATTTATTTATCGTTTATTTTACAAGCTTTGTCATATAACTTAGAATCTGGAACTGATAGTGCTTATGTTTATGATTTGTTGCTTGAATATAATGAACAAGATGAATTTGCTAAAATTCAAGGAAAAAGGGAAGTGGTTATTCAAGTTGCGATGTTGTTATCGACGACTATTGGTGGTATTATTGCAGGATTGAGTTATCAATTGACTTATGGATTATCTATCCTAATCATCATATTATCAATATTTGCTTTATTACAGATGAAAGAAATTAAAAATAAAGGATATATCAAAACCAATATCCTTCATGATATGAAACAACAAGTTGTTATGAGTTGTGAATTAATCAAACAAGATCATCAAATCTTTTATTTGATATTAAGTACCGCCTTATTTTCAGCATCACTAACAACAGCTTATTACTATTTAACAAATTATTGGAAAGAATTAGGTGTCAGTATTTCAGCAATATCTATATTTCTTTCATTAGAAAATATAACAGGTATTATAGCGGGAGTAATCACTTATAAAATTATGAAAAGATATTCACAAAAGAGATTATTGTTGGTATTACCAATTGGAATTGTGATTTCATCTATAGGTTTACCATTTTATCCACTTTCTATCTTATCAATATGTGTTATGGCTTTTTTTGAGACAATCTTATATATTGCTATAACAACTTTCTTAAATGAGAAAGTAGAAAGCCAGATGCGAGCAACCCTTCTTTCTCTTATGTCAATGGGATTTAGTATTGTTATGATTGTTTATTTTCCATTGATGGGATTGATTGGAGATATGTTTGGATTAAAGGTGGCATATCTTTGTTTATTTGTTATATTATGCTTTATTTATATCATTTATCAATATGTGATAAGAAAAAGGTATGAACAATAAAAAAAGAGGACAGTGTCCTCTAATCAAATGTCACATATTCATTTTCTAAAGGTGGAACGACTTTTAAGTCTTCCACTTTTAATATACAAACTTCTCCACCAATATCAGGATCATAATCAAGTTCTATTTTTCCTTTCACTTGAATCCATTCATTTGGAATTAACTGTTTTGCTGCTGGGTGTTCACAAACCATACCAATTAAAGAGGTATCTTCTTCACAACAAACCATAGCCAAACGTCCAATCACAAAACCATCAACTAACTGTTTATCACGACCAATAAATTTTCCTTTTAAAGTCACCGTTTTCCCTGCATATTTATCTGGATGATCTAAAGCATCCATACAGAAAAGTCCAAAATCATGATCTAAAATATTTAATTCATCACTAGAAATATCAAATGGTAATTCATCATCATCCATAGTATTGACGGTTCCATCAGCTTTTTCATAGATGATTTGACAAGTTGAATTAATCGCTTTGATATTATTTCTTAAAAATGATTTTTTAACAGTTTCATCAATACGATTAAATATTAATAAATCCGTATGAACAACATGTTGATAAAGTAATGAACGCATATTTTGAATATATAATCCAAATGTTTGTGCATTAATGGTTGTTAAAACTTGAACAACTTCCCATCCTTCAGGTTTACTACATGCTAAGAAACGATTGACATTAAACATTCCATTGAGTTCTACTAAAACTTGAGTTGGATTGTATTTGTTTTTTAATTCTTCAAAGAATTCATATGTCCATTCATCTTCACTATTCACATAAACAAGATCACAGTTACATGCTTCGATTTCTTCTTGATTATATTCAACTTCACCTTGCTCACTGACAATCAATAAAGACTTTTCACCTTCACAAAAATCTGTGGTTGTGATTGTATCATTGATAAATGATGTTTTTCCACTGTCTAAAAAGCCAGTAAATAAATAGATACGTGTTTTCATTATTCAACTCCAAACAATTCACAAATTTTATTTTCTAATAAATCTTTACCAATCACACAAATACGACCAGTATAGTCAGCAGGACCAACACGCACTTCATATTCACCAGGAACTAAATCAAAATGCAGCCATGTTTTATCAGGTGTAGGTAAAATACCTTTTGCACGCAAGATATCTCCAAATTCTTTTGAAGAAGATAGTGTTTTTAAAATATCTTCTAATTGTTCTTTGGTATAAGTCTTGATTGTTTCTTTACCCATACTTGTAAAGACTTCATCAGCATGATGATGGTGATGATCGTGATGGTCATGTCCACATTCACATTCGTGGTCATGTTCGTGATGATGGTGTTCATGATGTTCATGTCCACAACTACATTCATGGTCATGGTGGTGTTCGTGTTCACAATGTTCATCGTGGTGATGATGTTCGTCATGTTCATGATGATGACCGCAAACAGGACAGATATCAGCTTCTTTTAACAAAATATCTTTAAGAGAATCTTTATTTTCAATGGCGTTCATAATTGTTTCACCAGTTAATTCATCCCAAGGTGTTGTGATGATGTTTGCACTTGTGTTCAATCCTTTAATAATATCAATAGCTTGTTGAATCTTATTTTGATCAACATCTTGAGTACGACTTAAAATAACTGTAGAAGCATATTCAATTTGATTATTAAAGAATTCACCAAAGTTAGTTGTATAAATACGACACTTCTTAGCATCAATAACCGTGACAAAACTATTTAATTGTAATTCTTCATCTTGAACATCTTGTACCGCCTTAATAACATCAGAAAGTTTTCCAACTCCAGATGGTTCAATGATAATACGATCAGGATGATAATCATTCACAACTTTTTCTAAAGCTTGACTAAAATCACCGACTAATGAACAACAAATACATCCAGAGTTCATTTCTGTAATTTCAATACCTGCATCTTTAAGAAAAGAACCATCAATTCCAATTTCTCCAAATTCATTTTCAATTAAAACAACTTTTTCATTTCCTAAACTTTCTTTAATTAATTTTTTAATTAGTGTTGTTTTTCCAGCACCTAAAAAACCAGATATAATATCAACTTTACTCATTGTATCAACCTTCTTTCCGGATATATTATATCACTCGTATTTTTAACAGGCAAATGAAACATCATACAAGATCTTTTTGTGACTTTCTTGACAACTTTTACATATAGTATTATAGTTAGTATGCTAATAATTAGCAAGCTAACAAAAGGAGGCTAAGAGATGAAAACACCATTATATATTCTTTTATTTAAGGTTTTTCATGCACAAAGAAATAAAACTAGAGCAAATATGAATGAATATGATTTGGCTCCAGGACAACCTAAAGTATTACGCTATATTTCTTCACATAGCGAATGTAAGTTAAAGGATATTGCGATAGAATGTGATGTAGAACCACCAACAGTGAGTAAAATACTTAACAGTTTAGAAGATAAAGGCATGATTTATAGAGAAGTCAATCCAAAAAATAAACGAGCATATCAATTAAGTTTGACACCTGTAGGAGAATCGGCATTGGAAAAGTGGAGTGAACATTGCCTGGAAATAGAAAAAATTTCTTTAGATGGTTTTACTGAACAAGAAAGAGAACAATTTAAAGAATATTTATCAAGGATGTATATTAATCTAACAGGGAAAGAATTAAGATAGGGGGATGAGATTATGCTAAAACGTTTACTACCTTATATTAAAAAATATAAAAAATATTTAATTTTAGCTTGTCTTTGTGTAATTGGAGAAACTGTTTTTGAATTGGTTATACCTGCTTTAATGGCAGATATTATTGATAAGGGGGTAGCTAGTGGTGATAAGAGTTATATTATAAGTCAAGGAGCATTGATGATTGGGTGTGCAGTTATTGCTTTGATATTAGGTATCATGTATGCGCGTTTTGCAGCAACGGCTGGACAAGGCTTTGGGGCAGAACTTAGAAAAGATGAATTTCAAAAAGTTCAGAATTTTTCGTTTGCGAATACTGATCATTTTTCAACTTCATCTTTGATTACTCGTTTAACAAGTGATGTGACTGTCTTACAAACAGCTATTAGTAATGGAATTAGACCACTTGTTAGATCTCCGTTTATGTTATTGATGGCATTATTTTTTACTTTTACAATTAATGCAAATTTAGCATTGGTATTTTTGATTGTTATTCCAATATTAGCTGTTGGATTATTCATTATTGTAAGAAAAGTTGGACCTCTTTATCGTTTGATGCAATCAAGTATTGATAAAGTGAATACAGTTGTTCAAGAAAATTTAAATGCTATAAGAGTTGTTAAATCCTATGTAAGAGAAGGTTATGAAGAAGATAAGTTTAATAAGATTAATGAAAACTTAAAGGAAAATAGTGAACATGCTTTTCGTACTTCCGTTTGGAATATGCCTTTGTTTCAATATGTTATGTATTTAACAATTATTTGTATTATTTTCTTTGGGGGACAAATGATTCTTAAAGGTTCTATGAAAGTTGGAGAATTAACAGGATTTTTAAGTTATGTTATGCAAATCTTAAATTCATTGATGATGATTTCAGCAGTCTTTTTGATGTTGACAAGATCAATTGCAAGTGTTGAACGTATTATTGAAGTCTTGGATGAAGTTCCAGATATTCATGATCCACAAAATACAGAATTGATTGTTCATCAAGGAAACATTGATTTTAAAAATGTATATTTTAAGTATAAAGAAGAAGCTAATGAATTTGTTTTAACCGATATTCAGTTACACATACCAGCAGGATCAACATTAGGTATCTTAGGGGGAACTGGTTCTGCCAAAACAAGTTTAGTACAGCTAATACCAAGACTTTATGATGTAAGTGAAGGTGAAGTGCTTATTGATGGTCATAATGTTAAAGATTATTCAATTGAGCATTTAAGAGATAGTGTGGGTATGGTTTTACAAAAGAATACTTTATTTAGTGGTACGATTAGAGAAAATCTTTTATGGGGAAATGAACATGCGAGTGATGAAGATATTAAGTGGGCATGTCATGTAGCTTGTGTTGATGAGTTTATTAATCAGTTTCCTAAAGCTTATGAAACAGATATGGGACAAGGTGGTGTTAATGTATCTGGTGGACAAAAACAACGTTTGTGTATTGCTAGAGCATTATTGAAACATCCTAAAGTATTGATACTTGATGATTCAACAAGTGCCGTTGATACAGCAACAGAAGCAAGTATTCGTGAAGGATTAGCAACGCTTAAAGAAACAACAAAAATTATTATTGCACAACGTGTTTCATCTGTACAACATGCTGATCAGATTGTTATTTTAGATGATGGACATATTGAAGCAATTGGAACACATGAAGAATTATTAAAGAATAATAAGATATATCAAGATATTTATTATTCTCAAATGGAAGGAGCTGGTTTGTAATGGCAAGACAAATAACAAATGCAAAACCAAGAGATATGTTAAAAACTCTCGCTTCTTTTAGAACATATATGGGACATCATAAATATGCATTATTTGGAGTTGCTTTATTGGTTATTGTGAGTACTGGAGTTAATCTTTGGGGAACTTTTCAAATTCGTACTGTTGTTAATAAGTATATATTACCTGGAGATTATCAAGGATTAGTGCATTTTATTATTTTTATGGGTATTGTTTATGCGATTGGAGCAACCTCAACAGCCATTTATAAGCAATTAATGATTCATACATCACAAAAGATTGTTAAAGAAATGCGACAAGATTTATTTGATCGTATGCAAAAGTTACCTATTAAATATTTTGATAGTCATACACATGGAGAAATAATGAGCCATTTTACTAATGACTTAGATACAGTTCAAGACGCTTTTAATAACTGTTTTGATAACTTAATTCAAAGCTTTATTATGATTGTCGGAACTTTAATATTGATCTTTGTTTTAAGTTGGCAATTGTCACTTATTGTATTATTTTGTATGATTATTATGTATTTTGTTATTCAATATCTAAGTAAACGTAGTAAATATTACTTTTCACATCAACAAGCAGCTATGGGGAATTTAAATGGTTTTATTGAAGAAATGGTTGATGGAGTAAAAGTTGTTAAAGTCTTTAATCATGAAGAAAAGAATATTGAAGAATTTAATCGTCGTAATGAAATTCTTCAACATGCTTCTACTGAAGCATTAACTTATTCTGGTAGAACCATTCCAACAGTTGTAAGTATTTCTTATTTCAATTATGCATTAGTTGCTTGTATTGGTGGCTTCTTTACAATTGCTGGAATGATGGATTTAGGAAGTTTATCTTCATATTTGATTTTTGTTAGACAAACAGCTCAGCCAGTAAATCAATTTACCCAACAATTAAACTTTGTATTAGCTGCGATGGCAGGGGCAGAAAGAATATTTGAAATGATGGCTGAAAAAGAAGAAATTGATGATGGAAAAGTCACACTTGCAAGAGTGAGAGTTCATCATGATGGAACAATTAGTGAATGTCAAGAATATACAGGACATTGGGCATGGCGTCATCCTCGTGATGATGGAAGTATTGAACTTGTTCAGTTAAAAGGTGATGTGCGTTTCCATGATGTTGTTTTTGGTTATAATGAAGATGTCACAATTTTAAAAGATATTAATTTATTTGCTAAACCAGGTCAAAAGATTGCTTTTGTTGGAAGCACGGGAGCAGGAAAAACAACTATTACAAATTTGATTAATCGTTTTTATGATATTCATAGTGGAAGTATTACTTATGATGGGATTGATATTAAATTAATTAAAAAAGATGATTTAAGAAAATCAATATCTATAGTTTTACAGGATACACATTTATTTACTGGTACAATTGCAGATAATATTCGTTATGGGAAATTAAATGCAACTATGGATGAAGTTATTGAAGCAGCTAAATTGGCTAATGCTCATAGTTTTATCAAACGTTTACCAGATGGGTATAATACAATGTTATCGGGGGATGGAGCTAACTTGTCACAAGGACAACGTCAACTTTTAGCGATTGCTAGAGCGGCTATTGCTAATCCACCAGTCTTGATTTTAGATGAGGCAACAAGTTCAATAGATACTCGTACAGAAAAACTTATTGAAAAAGGTATGGATCGCTTGATGGAAAATCGTACTGTCTTTGTGATTGCACATAGATTATCAACGGTTAGAAATTCTAATGCAATCATGGTCTTAGATCATGGTGAAATTATTGAACGTGGTAGTCATGATGAATTGATTGCCCAAAAAGGACGTTATTATCAATTGTATACAGGACAATTTGAATTGGATTAAACTTGTAAATAATAACAAAAACCATTCATGTATGAATAATTGAACAGATATCAAATCTGTTCTTTTTCTTATCATATTTATTTACAAATAAATATGATTTCATATAATTATGCAAAAGGGGATGATTAATATGATAGATGGTCATATGCATTTAGAAAATGGACCACTTACAAAAGAATATGTGCTTTCTTTTGTAGAAGCAGCAAAGCAAAAGGGATTAGATGAGATTCAAATACTTGATCATACACACAGATTTATAGAATTTGAACCCATTTATGAAGAATTAAAGCAATATGAAGTTCAAAAAGTATGGTTGGAAAATAAAAAGATGAAATTCAAAGATCATATCAGTGACTTTATTCAATTAATGGAAGATATCAAAAAGATGGATTTACCTGTTAAAGTCACATATGGTTTAGAAGTTTGTTATGTACCTCAACATGAAGAATATATAAGAAAAGTATTATCACAATATCATTTTGATTTTATTGTAGGAGCTATTCATTCTATTGATGGAATTTTATATGATATGAGTTTTTCAAAAGAATTGTTGTGGGATAAATATGATGTTAATCATATTTATAAGAGATATTATGAACTTGTTTTTCAATTGGTTGAATCAGATTTGTTTACTCAATTAGCACATCCAGATACAATTAAATTGTTTAATATTTATCCAACATATGATTTATTACCAACTTATGAAAAATTAGCTCAATTATTAAATCAACACCATATGAAAGCTGAAAATAATGTAGGTTGTTATTATCGATACAATCATCAAGATTTGGGGCTATCTGATGAATTGTTGAAGGTGTTTAAAAAGGCACATGTACAACTGATAACGACTTCAGATGCTCATCAGCCTAGTGATGTTGGAAGTTATATAAAAGAAGCGGTACAAAGAATTGAAAGTATCAGTCTTGATGATTGATGCTTTTTTGTTTGTCTTTTTGTCATTTTGCCTACAATAAAGATGGAGGTGAAAGTATGAAAGAAGAAGTTTATGGATATGTGAGAGTTTCTAGTAAAGATCAAAATGAAGAAAGACAAGTTATAGCAATGTTGAATTTTGGTGTTTGTCAGTCACATATCATTGTTGAAAAACAATCAGGAAAGAATTTTAATAGACCCAAGTATCAAAAACTTGTAGAAAAGATGAAAAATAACGATACATTAGTGATAAAGAGTATTGATCGGTTAGGTAGAAATTATGAAGAAATTATTGAACAGTGGCGAATGCTAACAAAAGAGAAACATGTTAGAATTGTTGTTTTAGATATGCCTTTACTAGATACAAGAAAAGAACATGATTTAATAGGAACATTGATTTCAGATATTGTTTTACAATTATTGAGCTATGTTGCTCAAACAGAAAGGGAATTTATTCATCAAAGGCAGGCTGAAGGGATTGCAGCAGCTAAAGCTAGAGGTGTTCACTTTGGACCACAGCGTATTCAGTTGTCCTATGAATTTGATCATTATGCTTATTTATGGTCCAAGGGAGACATTTCATCGCGTAAGGCAGCCCAACGATTAGGAATTTCATATCAAACATTTTTAAGACGTGTGAAGGAAAAAGAATATCAAAAAAATTTGTGAGATTGTCACAAATTGTAGACAATTTGGCACAAGGGGTATATACTGAAACTAAGAGAATATTGCGAGTATATCCCCTATTTTTCTTTTTATATTCATGTGTGACAAAAATTCTACAACCTGTCACAGAGAGGAAGTTTTATGAATAAATATCAAGTAATAAAATGTAAATTAAAGATATTAAAATTAAAACTGAATAGTTTAGATACATTAAAACGATTTAAAAATATAACTGTATTTCAATATATGGTAAAAAATCAAAGACTTTATATTGTATCTTCTTCATGTTGTTCATATACTTCTTTTTTGAATGATTTAAAAGAAAAAGATGAATTGATATTTAAGGATATATTATTAGGATTAAATCAAAATCAAAGTGATACTTTACAATTGAAATTAAATAATGATTGGTTTTTAGTAGAGTACCAATATATTTATAAAAGAAAGCATCTTTATCGTATTGAGGGGTTGTTGATTCATATTAATGATTTAAAGAAATATGAAAATCAATTGTTGGAAATATCTCGAAAAGATGGATTGACATATCTTTATAATAAGGTAACTGTTGAAGAAATGATTAAAAATGAAATAGATAACTTGAAGCAGGGAACGTTATTAATGGGAGATATTGATAGTTTTAAGAAGTTAAATGATCAGTTAGGACATCTTCAAGGAGATCAAATATTAAAATGGTTTGCTAGTCAACTCAATGAAGTCTTTCATTCTGATGTGATTGGAAGAATTGGTGGCGATGAGTTTGTGGTTTTTATGAAAGATACACAACATAATGAGATTATAAGAAAGCTTAATATGTTATTTGATAAAGTGATGTATCAATATGAAAAAGTTCCTTTTTCTATTAGTGTTGGGATAGCTAGTTATAATGGTCAAGATACTTATGAAGAATTTTTTAATAAGGCAGATTGGGCTATGTATAAAGCAAAGACTTTAAAACAAAAATTTTATATCTATGAAGAATAATCTATTGAATAAAGCCAATAGATTATTTTTTGTTCTATTTATAAAATTAGTAAATATAATAAGAATAGTTATAGAAATATAACAAAATTGTATACAATTTAAAGTAAATTATTAAAAAATTTATGATTTTTAATAATATTACTGGACAAATTTGTTTAAATCAAATATAATGACAACAACATTTAAAAAGGAGGACGTCAACAATGACACAAAAAAGAGTTTACAATTTTTCTGCAGGTCCATCAACATTACCTGTACCAGTATTAGAAAAAGTAGCGGCTCAAATGTTGAACTATAAAGATAGTGGAATGAGCGTAATGGAAATGAGTCATAGATCATCGTCCTATCTTGAAATATTTAATGAAACGAAAGCTTTATTAAAAAAGGTTTTAAATATACCGGATAACTATAAAATCTTATTTATTCAAGGAGGGGCAACTCAGCAATTTTCTACCATTCCACTTAATTTATTAAAGAATGGGAAAGCTGATTATATTATTACTGGAGCGTTTTCTAAGAAAGCTGCTCAAGAAGCAAAAAAATTTGGGGATATTCATATTGCATATGATGGAAGTGTTAATAACTTTAAACATATTCCTACACAAGATGAATTAGATTTAAGAGAAGATGCTTCATATGTTCATTTATGTGCGAATAACACAATCTATGGAACAGAATGGAAGTATGTACCAGATACAAAAGGTGTACCAATCGTTGCAGATATGTCATCAAATATTTTATCTAAACCAATTCGTGTTGCTGATTATGGCATGATTTATGCTGGAGCACAAAAGAATATGGGAATTGCTGGTTTAGGCGTTGTTATTGTAAGAGAAGATTTAATTCAAGATCATAAGGAGAATATTCCTGTTTTAATGGAATATAATACGATTGCGGATAATGATTCTATGTACAATACACCACCAACATTTTCTATTTATGTTTTAGGATTAGTTCTTGAATGGATTGATTCTTTAGGTGGTTTAGAAGTTATGCAAAAGAAGAATCAAGAAAAAGCACAATTATTGTATGATTATTTAGATCAAACAGATTTTTATCAAACACATAGTGATGCTGATAATCGTTCAATAATGAATGTGACATTCACATGTCCAAATAAGGACTTAGATGCTAAGTTTGTCAAAGAATCAATTGCGGCAGGAATGTCTAATTTAAAAGGACATCGTTCTGTTGGAGGAATCCGTGCATCTATTTATAATGCTATGTCATTAGAAGGGGTAGAGACATTATTAGCATTTATGAAAAAATTTGAAGAAGAAAATAAGTAGGTGACCATATATGAATAAAATTAAATTAATGAATAAAATTTCACCAGTGGGGCTTGATTTGTTTGGGGAACAATATCAAGTTGGTGAAGATATTGATGATGAGGATGGGATTCTTGTCCGTTCAGCAAGCTTACATGATTATACATTTAATAAAAATTTAAAAGCTATTGCTAGAGCAGGAGCAGGAGTTAATAATATTCCTATTGATCAATGCAGCAATGAGGGGATTGTTGTATTTAATACACCGGGGGCTAATGCAAATGCTGTTAAAGAATTGGTATTATGTGGACTTCTATTATCATCACGTAAAATTGTTGAAGGAATTGATTGGGTTAAAACTTTAGAGGGGAAAGATGATGCTAGCAAATTGGTTGAAAAGGGGAAAAGTCAATTTGTTGGTCCAGAATTAGAAGGTAAGAAATTAGGGATTATTGGTTTAGGTGCAATTGGTGTTCATGTAGCTAATGCAGCGATTAAATTGGGGATGGAAGTTTATGGATTTGATCCATATATTTCAGTGAATGCTGCTTGGGGAATGAGTAAATGGGTTAAAAATGCTCAAAATATGGAAACAATCTTTAGTGAATGTGATTATATTACACTACATGCACCAAGTACTAAAGAAACAAAAGGACTTATCAATAAAGAAAGTATTGATATGATGAAAGATGGTGTGCGTATCTTGAATTTTGCTAGAGGGGATCTAGTTAATTCAACTGATGTTTTAGCAGCAGTCAAAGAGGGGAAGATTGCTAAATATGTAACAGATTTTGCATCACCAGATATTATTAATCAAGAAAATGTGATTGTCATGCCACATTTAGGAGCTTCAACTCCTGAATCAGAAGATAACTGTGCACGCATGGCAGTAAAAGAGATAAAAGATTATCTAGAAAGTGGCAATATTGTGAACTCAGTTAACTTCCCATATATTAACGAACCACGTACCACAAAATATCGTATTTGTTTAATTCATAAAAACATACCAAACATGCTCGCACAATTTGCCACTCTTTTAGCTAATCGTGAGATTAACATTGAAAACATGGTTAATAAAGCCAAAGGAGAATATGCTTATACAATCATTGAAACAAATGATGTTGTAGATATGAATGATTTTGAAGCATTAGAAAATGTTATTAAAGTTAGAGTTATTGAATAAAAAATGAGGACCTTAAAATCAAATCTGATTTTAAGGTTTTTAACTGGAAAAAGAATTATTTCGTTTCTACGACAAAGTATGATAAAATAAAAGCTAAGAGGAGAAGGACATGTATGAAGAAATTAGGAATATTACTGCTTATTAGTTTTTGTTTATTAGGATGTCAGCCTAGAGATGAAGTTCCAACACCAAAAAAAGTATCAGAAATAGAAATATCAAAGTCATATACATTTGATGAACAATTACGTTATGAAATTGTCAAAAGTACAGTAACAAATAAAATAGAACCAACCAATAAAAATAATACTTATCGATCAATAAAACCAAAACAAGATGAAAATCAATTCATTGATGTTGTATTAAAAACAAAGAATTTATCCAAAAAAGAATATGTCTTAAAAGATATTTATCAAGGAACATTTGTCATTAATCATCAATCATATAAAGCATCTCTAGCAATTGAAAATCTTAAGTATAATCAAATAAGTCAAACTGATACACTTAAAGAAGATGAAGAAAGATATATTCATATCTATTGTGAAATCAATGAATCAAATATCAAAGAACAAGCTAATTTGAAATTAAAAATAAGAAATAAGGAAGAAGTCCAATACAATTTTTCGACATTACAAGAACCAGAAGTTATTCAAACTCAAAAATCTGTGGGAGATTCATTAAATTTAAAAGATAGTCATATCACAATAGATGAGATCTTACAGACACAGAAAATAGAACCATCAAATAAAGGATTCTTCTATAGCTATCATCCAACAGATAATGATAATGAAACATTTGTTGCCTTAAAAATAGAGCTTAAAAACACTAGTGAACATACTATTGATCCAAGTGAATACATCTATTGCATATATACAATCAATCAACAGACAATTCAATCTCAAATCATTATTGAAAGTGATAATCATAAATCAATATCAACAACTGGAAAGATAGAACCATTAGAAACAAGGACACTTTATTTAGCTATGCCTGTGAAAAATGATTTATTAAAAGACACAGGAAAAATTGATATGTTTGTAGAAGGAAATACTTTTGAAATTTTGGGAACACAGGATTAATGCTTGTGTTCTTTTGTTTGATAAAAAACTTGACAAATAGAAAGTAAAAGATTATATTTAGTTCATAGGTTAGCAAAGTCTAACCAATTATTTGATAGCAAAGTTAGTTTAAACTAACCAAGGAGGATAAATATGCCATTAACATTTGTAGGAATTGGAGAAGTTCATAAGATATTAAAAGTAAAGGGTCAAGAAAAAAGTAAGAAATTTCTTGAAAGTCTAGGTTTTGTAGAAGGTGCACAGGTGACGATTGTTTCTTATAATCAAGGAAATATCATTGTTAATATAAAAGAATCAAGGGTTGCAATTAGTCAAGAGATGGCACATAAAATTATGGTGGAGGGTGCATAAAGATGTATACATTAAAGGAAGTCAAGGTTGGAGAAGTTGTAAGTGTCGTGAAATTGCATGGTGAAGGTGCAACAAAGAGAAGAATTATGGATATGGGAATAACTAAAGGAACTCAGTTAACTGTGCGTAAAGTTGCTCCATTAGGGGATCCTATTGAGGTCAATGTTCGTGGATATGAGTTATCATTGAGAAAAGCTGATGCGGCAATGATTGAAGTTCAATAATATGATTTTATATTAAAGTTAGTCAAAACTAACTAAGGAGGGTATATATGAAAATAACAATAGCTTTAGCAGGAAATCCTAATAGTGGAAAAACAACATTGTTTAATGTATTGACGGGTTCTCATCAATATATTGGAAATTGGCCAGGAGTCACAGTTGAAAAGAAAGAAGGAAACTTAAAAACAAATAAGGATATTAAAATAACAGATTTACCAGGAATTTATTCTTTGTCACCTTATACTTTAGAAGAAGTTGTAGCAAGAAATTATTTATTGGATGAACATATTGATGTTATTTTAAATATAGTTGATGGTATGAATTTAGAAAGGAATCTTTATTTAACAACGCAGTTGTTGGAATTAGGGATTCCAACAGTCATTGCAGTGAATATGATGGATTTAGTTAAAAAGAATGGTTATCATATTGATATAAAGGCATTATCAAAAAAATTAGGGTGTCCAGTTATTGAAATATCTGCATTAAAGGAAAAAGGAGTTGAGGATATTGTTGATGAAGTCATGAAAGTTGCTCATCAGGAAGTCACAATTCAACATTATTTTTCTTATGATATTGAAAGAACAATTGAAGATATCCAAAATCAGTTACCATCTGATATAGTATTATCACAAAGAAGATTTTTTGCGATTAAATTATTTGAAAGAGATCAAAAATTACAAGCTCAATTATCACAAAAAATAGATATAGAAAATCTCATTCAAGTCATTGAAAAACAAGAAGATGATGATAGTGAAAGTTTAATAACGAATGAAAGATATCAATATATTACTTCTATTATTGATGAATGTTATAAAAGAAAAAATCAAAACCAATTATCTATTTCTGATAAAATAGATCAAATTGTTACGAATAGATGGTTAGCATTACCTATATTTGCTTTCATTATGTGGTTTGTTTATTATATTTCAGTAACAACAATAGGCACTATGGCAACCGATTTTGTAAATGAATCTATATTTGGTGAAGGTTTTGAATTGTTTGGAAGCATGATTCCAAGTATTCCAGATTTTATTCGTTCAGCATTACAAATGATAGGAGTAGCAAGTTGGCTAGAAGGATTGATTGTAGATGGTATTGTAGCAGGAGTTGGAGCAGTTTTAGGATTTGTTCCACAGATGCTGGTGTTATTCTTTTTCTTAGCTATTTTAGAAGGTTGTGGCTATATGGCAAGAGTTGCATTTATCATGGATCGTTTGTTTAGAAAGTTTGGGCTTTCTGGGAAGTCATTTATTCCAATGTTAATTGGAACAGGATGTGGAGTTCCAGCAGTTATGGCAACACGTACAATTGAAAGTAGCCGTGATCGTAAAATGACTATTATGACAACAACATTTATTCCTTGTTCAGCAAAGTTACCGATTATTGCTTTGATAAGTGGAGCATTATTTAATGGTGCAAGTTGGGTGGCTCCAAGTGCTTATTTCATTGGTATGGCAGCAATTGTTATGTCGGGAATTATTTTAAAGAAAACGAAAATGTTTGCTGGTGAAGTTGCCCCTTTTGTCATGGAATTACCAGCTTACCATATTCCACCAGCAAGAAATATAATGAGAAGTGTGTGGGAAAGAGGTTCATCATTTATAAAAAAAGCTGGAACAATTATCTTGTTGTCAACGATTTTTGTCTGGTTTACAAGTTACTTTGGTTTTGTTGACGGTCAATGGAGAATGCTTGAAGCAAGTGAATTAAATAACAGTTTATTAGCGATGTTAGGAAGAATGATAGCTTGGATTTTTACGCCACTTGGTTTTGGACATTGGCAAGGCGCTGTCGCAACTATCACAGGCTTGGTTGCAAAAGAAAATGTTGTAAGTACTTTAGGTATTCTATATGGTTTTGGTGAAGTCGCAGAAAATGGTGTTGAATATTGGCCGATGTTAGCTTCAACCTTTACCATCGCTTCAGCATATGCCTTTTTGGTTTTTAATCTTTTATGTGCCCCATGTTTTGCCGCTATGGGAGCGATAAAAAGAGAAATGAATAGTCGAAAATGGTTTATATTTGCGATTGGTTATCAAACGATTTTTGCTTATATTATGGCATTTTTGATTTATCAATTGATAACCTTTATTACAACTCTTTCAATAACATTTGAAATGTTGATTGGGGTGATTATAATGCTGGGACTAATTTATTTATTAATTAGACCTTATCCAAAAAAGATGAAAGAAGATGAAACTTATGATGAATTGGATTTTGAATAACTTATCAACGATTATCGTTGCAGTTATTCTTCTTATTATTGTGATAATGATTATTAAGCATCAGATTCAAACAAGACATACTTGCAGCAGTGGTTGTGGGGGCTGTCCAATGGCTGGAAAGTGCCATACTCATAAAAAGTAATCTTCGGATTACTTTTTTTCTATATAAAATATATTCATTTTTGAAATAATAAAAAGTTGCATTTGAAATATCTATATGTTACCCTAAAGAAAGAAAAGGGTGATGAAAATGGCAAAAATGTCAGAAAGACATACAAAAATATTAGAATTATTAACCGAAAATGATAAAGTCGAAGTAACAAAACTTTCAGAACTTTTACAAGTTTCACAAGTAACTATACGAAAAGATTTAGATTTACTAGAACAAAAAGGATTAATCATCCGTGCTCATGGTTTTGCAACTTTAAATTCAAGTGACGATATTAATAATCGATTAGCATATCATTATGATTTAAAACAAAAAATAGCTAAACTTGCATGCGAATCAGTTGAAAATGGAGAAACAGTGATGATTGAATCTGGCTCTTGTTGTGCTTTATTAGCGTTAGAAATAGCACAAACAAGAAAAGATGTGACCTTAATTACAAACTCGGCATTTATTGCTGATTATGTTCGTAAAATGCCAACAATTCGGATTATTTTATTAGGAGGAGAATATCAAAAAGAATCTCAAGTCATGGTAGGACCAATGACAAGAAAATGTGCAGAAACATTCTTTGTAGATAAATTCTTCATTGGTACAGATGGTTTTTCTGAAGCTTCTGGTTTTACGGGTAATGATTATATGCGTAGTGAAACAGTGCGAGATATGGCTAAACAGGCTGCTAAGGTTATTGTTGTGACAGAATCATCTAAATTCAATCATATTGGTAATGTTAATTTATTACCAACAAAAGATGTAGCTTGTGTTGTGAGTGATGATGGGATTCCAAGTAGTTGTGAACAATATTTATTAGAACAAAATGTAATGATTAAGAAGGTAGCATTATGAGTTGTTTGTTTTGTGAGAAACATGATTATATTTTAGAAAATGATTATGGTTATGCAATTTATGATGATTATCCAGTGAGTCTAGGACATATGCTGATTATTCCTAAAAAACATATTGTTGACTTTTTTGAGGCTGATGAGCAGACACGCCTTCATTTATTCAAGTTACTTGATGAAGCAAAGCAATTATTAGATGAAAAATATCATCCTGATGGTTATAACATTGGGATGAATTGTCAAATGGCAGCTGGTCAATCTATTATGCATTTACATATTCATCTTATTCCCCGTTATATAGGAGACACACCTTCACCTAAAGGTGGTATTAGAGGGGTTATCCCAGGAAAAATGAGTTATTAAAAAACTAGGCATATACCTAGTTTAGAAGAAACAATCAAGACCTTGATCAATAAATATTTTTTGATAGTCCTTTAAATCCTCTGGATGAAGGGCTTTTTTATTTTTAAGTGTATAATCTCGATTTAACATTTCATATTTCTTTTCACCAAATTGATGAAAAGGTAAAAGTTGAACACGTTTTGCTCCAACAGATACCAAAAGCTTTGCTAAACCTAATGCATCATCAAGTGATGCGTTAAAATCAGGAATTACTGGGATTCTTGGTAGGACTTCAATATGATGTTCAATGGCCCATTTTAAATTTGAAATAATTAATTCATTATAGACAGCAGTTCCTTTAAAATGTTGTTGACTATCATAATGTTTAACATCAAATAACAACAAATCAAATAAAGGAGCTAATTCATGGAATATATCTGGCTCAATATAACCAGTTGTTTCAATCGCCATATGTATATTCTTAGCTTTCAGTTTTTCTACTAACTCCCTAACAAAAGCAGGCTGACTCATTCCTTCTCCACCAGAAATCGTTACTCCACCATCTGATTCTTCATAAAAATCTTGATCTTGCAAACAAATTCTCACAATTTCATCAGTATCTTTTAATTCTCCTTCATGACTTAAGGCTTTTTGTGGACAGGCTTGCACACATGATAAACAACCAACACATTGATCTTGTTGAATGATAATTCGTTGGTTTTGATGTTTAATCGCATGATGAGGACATACGTGAACACAAGTTTGACAATGGACACATTTTTCTTGGTCATAAAGAATTTGAATATGATCAAGTTGCGATTCAGGATTAGAACACCATTGACATCTTAAAGGACAACCTTTTAAAAAGACAGTTGTGCGAATCCCTGGACCATCATGAATACTAAATTTTTGAATATTAAAAACCATTCCCTTTGACATAAGATCTCTCCTTTAGCATCTTTATCATAACATGTGAATATGTAAAAGTAAATAAAATATTACGAATGAAACTATAACATATTTTGTATGGGATAAATATTGACTTTATATTTTATTGTGATAAGATATAATTGGAAATGAAAAAGAAATAACTTTCAAATGAAATAAAGGAGGAAGCATAATGAAAAATGTTGAGCATTTTGGAGATTTGACACCACGTATGAATGAATTTAGAGAGAAGGTTTTAGAAAAGAAACCATATATCTGTGCTGAGCGAGCACTCTTAGCTACAGAAGCCTATAAAGAACATCAAAATCAGCCAGCTGTTATGAAAAGAGCTTTGATGTTAAAAAATATTTTAGAGAAGATGTCTATTTATATTGAAGATGAAACTTTGATTGTTGGAAATCAAGCATCTTCTAATAAAGATGCACCAATATTTCCTGAGTATACATTAGAGTTTGTAATTGATGAATTGGATAAGTTTGAAAAACGTGATGGAGATGTTTTCTATATTACTGAAGAAACAAAGGAAGCTTTGCGTTCAATTGCTCCATTTTGGGAAAATAATAATTTAAGAGCTAAAGGTGATGCTTTGCTTCCTGATGAAGTGAGAGATATTATGTCTACAGGATTACTTGGAATGGAAGGTAAGTTAAATTCTGGGGATGCTCATTTGGCAGTCGATTATCAGACTGTTTTACAAACTGGTTTAAAGGGATATGAGGAAAGAGTCAAGAGATTAAAAGCAGAATTGGATTTATGTAAACCTGAAAGTATTGATAAATATATGTTTTATAAGGCTGTCTTGATTGTGATTGAAGCAGTGAAGATATATGCGGATAGATTCAGTCGTTTAGCATATAAAAAAGCTCAAGAGACTAGTGGGAAAAGAAAAGAAGAATTATTAGAGATTTCTAGAATTTGTGCTAAGGTTCCTTATGAACCAGCTGAAACTTTTCAAGAAGCCATTCAATCAACATGGTTTATTCAATTAATCTTACAAATTGAATCAAATGGGCATTCATTATCATATGGACGTTTTGATCAATATATCTATCCTTATCTTCAACATGATTTAGATGCTGGAATAATTACTGAAGATGAAGCAGTTGAATTATTAACAAACTTGTGGATCAAGACCTTAACAATCAATAAAGTTCGTTCACAGGCTCATACGTATTCATCAGCAGGAAGTCCAATGTATCAAAATGTAACAATTGGTGGTCAAACACCAGATAAAAAATGTGCAATTAATAAATTATCATATCTTGTCTTAAAATCAGTTGCTCAAACAAGACTTCCTCAACCAAACTTGACAGTTAGATATTATAATGGAATACCTCAAGAATTCTTAGATGAAGCCATTGAAGTTATGAAATTAGGAACAGGAATGCCAGCTTTCAATAATGATGAAATTATCATACCATCATTTATTGATTTAGGTGTTAAGGAAGAAGATGCTTATAATTATTCAGCTATTGGATGCGTAGAAACCGCAGTACCAGGTAAATGGGGATATCGTTGTACAGGAATGTCATACTTGAATTTCCCTAGAATCTTACTTTGTGTTATGAATGATGGTATTGATTTAACGACAGGTAAGAGATTTGTCAGTGGCAGCGGACATTTTAAAGATATGAAATCTTTTGAAGAATTACAGGCCGCTTGGGATAAAGCAATCAGAGAATTGACAAGAGTTTCTGTGATTGTAGAAAATGCAGTAGATATAGCTGGAGAGCGTGAAATTCCGGATATCTTATGTTCAGCCTTGACTCAAGATTGTATTGGACGAGGAAAGACAATTAAGGAAGGTGGAGCAATCTATGACTTCATTTCTGGATTACAGATTGGGATTGCCAATATGGCAGATAGTTTAGCAGCTATCAAAAAGCTTGTTTATGAAGAAAAGAAAATTACACCAGAACAATTATGGAATGCTATGCTTGCAGACTTTGAAGGTGAAGATAATCAAAGAATTCAATCTATGCTTATTCATGATGTTCCTAAATATGGAAATGATGATGACTATGTTGATCAATTGGTTGTTGAAGCCTATAACTCTTATATCGATGAAATGAAGAAATATCCAAATACACGTTATGGTAGAGGCCCAATTGGTGGGATTCGTTATGCAGGAACATCATCCATCTCAGCAAATGTTGGACAAGGTCTAGGAACAATGGCAACACCTGATGGAAGAAAGGCACGTACACCACTTGCTGAAGGATGTTCACCAGCCCATGCGATGGATAAGAGTGGACCAACAGCAGTCTTTAAGACAGTATCAAAATTACCAACACATGAGATTACTGGTGGAGTATTATTGAATCAAAAAGTGACACCACAAATGTTATCAACTGAAGAAAACAAGATGAAGTTAGAAATGATGATTAAGACATTCTTTAATCGATTACATGGATATCATGTTCAATACAATGTCGTAGATCGCGAAACATTGATTGATGCACAGCTTCATCCAGAAAACCATCGTGACTTGATTGTTAGAGTTGCAGGATATTCAGCATTCTTCAATGTCTTATCAAAAGCAACACAAGATGATATTATTGAAAGAACTGAACAAACTTTATAAAATGAAAAGAAGCTATATGAAGTTATAGCTTCTTTTGTGCTTTGATTAGTAACATCATAGGCCTTCTCATTTCATCTTTCATACCGGGAAGATCCATCATATGAGCAGGTGGCATTGGTTCAACAACATTCTCAATGATAAAATCATTTTCTAATAAAGTATTCAGATAGGTTGTTAAAGTACGATGATATTTGATGACTGATTCACCTAAAAAGTGTGCTTCTCTTTTTCCCTCATAATAGTAATTATCTACTGGAAAATGAAGAATTTGACCATTTTCATCATAATACCAATCTTGTGAACCTTGTGCAGTAAAGATAGGATGTTCTACAGAAAAAACAAAATAACCACCTGGACTTAACCAATGAGAGATATTTTTAACAAGTCCTTGAAAATCATTTATATAATGAAAGGCTAATGAACTCATCACAATATCAAAAGAATTTTCTTGATAATCTAAATCTTCCATAGCACTATTTTGATAAGCAATATGTGGATGATGATGTTTTTGCTTAGCTACATCTAACATCTTTTGTGAAATATCGACACCTATTACACTTTTAGCAAGATGTTCCATAGCGTACCAGCAATGCCATCCATAACCACAGCCTAAATCAAGTACACGTTGATTAGTAAAGTCTGGTAATAATTTTTCTAATTCATGCCATTCTCCAGCTCCTTCTAAACCTTGTTGAGAACGACTCATCTGACTATATTTTTGAAAAAATGAATCTTGATTATATTTGTTTTCTTTCATAATGACCTCCTATTTATAAAGATAATGAAAATAGGTATTTTGTCAATACCTATTGGTCAAATCTACCTAATGCTATTTCTACCCAAGCCATTGGTAGAAATAAGAAAACAATTTGAATACTTAAAATTGTAATGAGGGTGTTGATATCAGAAAGAGCAATTCGTGGTAATAGAAAAATAGTAACAAAAATTAATGCTATTCCAACTAATGTCCATGTTTTACCCATACAAGCTTGGGCATAGTCCCAAGCATCCTGAGATAACATGCTTTTTCGACTATGATAACCATGATGGGGATTGATTGTTCTAACTGGTAAAAACCACATTTTTATACCCATAATAATCATGATAATCGGAATAAGAAAACTAAAGACTTTTACAAATAGTGACATAATCATTCCTTCTTTCTGTTTCTATTATACTCCTATTCTTTTGAAAAGTTATCGAAAGTGAACTACAAAATTGATAAATCTGTTTAACAAAAAATTAACTTAAACTCAAGATAATCTGTCTATTTTAAAATAATAAAAAAATATAAACTATACTCGTCAATAAGAAAGACAAGGAAGGAAAGATATAATGAAAAAATTAGGAACTTTATTATTAGCGTGTGTATTGAGTTTAAGTTTAGTTGGTTGTGGAAATAGTGAAACAAATCAGGGAGAAAGCACAAAAGCAAATGTCAGCGGTAAAGTTGTTTTAGAAGGATCAACTTCAATGGAAAAACTGATGAATGCTTTAAAAGAAGCAATTCGTGAAGATTATCCAGAATTATCATTAGAACCACAATTTACTGGATCAGGTTCAGGAATCAAGGCGGTTGCCTCTGGGAAAGTGGATATTGGTAATTCTTCAAGAGCTTTAACTGATGAAGAAAAAGCTCAAGGAATTGAAGAAAATGTAGTTGCATTAGATGGGATTGCAATGATTACTGAAAAAAGTAATACTGTAAAAAATTTAACAAAACAACAATTAGCAGATATCTATACTGGTAAAATTAAGAATTGGAAAGAAGTTGGTGGGGCTGATCAAAAGATTGTTGTCGTTGGACGTGAAGCGGCTTCAGGAACAAGAGGAGCATTTGAAGAAATTTTAGATATTAAAGATAAGTGTCAATATGCTAATGAATTAAATGAAACAGGTGCTGTAGTGGCTAAGGTTCAAGAAACTAAAGGAGCTATTGGTTATGTTTCTTTAGATATTGTTGAAGATAGTAAGGATAAAGTGAATACTTTACAGTTAGATGGTATAACAGCAAGTGAATCAACAATTTTAGATGGCAGCTATCAATTACAAAGACCATTTGTTATGGCAACAAAAGGAAAGATTGAAGAACAAAGTGAACAAGTACAAGCTGTATTTAATTTCATTAATAGTGAAAAAGGACAAGCAGTTATTAAACAAGTTAAATTAATTATTCCACAAAAGTAGTCACGAATTATCGTGACTTTTATTTTTGGGTATACTATTTACAAAATCTTAACACATTTTATACATGTCTTTGATATTTGTTAAAGATAAAACAATATAAACTATGCTTGTGTTAAGAAAAAGTAAGGTGATTATAAAGTGAATAAAATAAAAGTTATTTCTTTAGTTTTTCTTGTTGTGATTGGTGCGACCATTTTTGGCTGTCAGGCAAAAGCAGAAGATCCTTATCATAAGGTATCATTAGATGGTTCAACGTCAATGGAAAAACTGATGAATGCATTAAGAGAAGGTGTAAGTGAAGAATATCCATCTTTACAATTAGAACCACAGTTTACTGGTTCTAGTTCAGGGATTGAAGCAGTTCTTCAACATCGAGCAGATATTGGAAATTCATCAAGAGCTTTAAAAGCAAGTGAAAAGAAAAAAGGCTTAGTAGAAAATATAGTCGCAATTGATGCAATTGCAGTGATTACAAGTAAGGATAATCCTGTCAATAATCTAACTCATCAACAATTGATTGATATTTATAAAGGGAAGATTAGAAACTGGCAGGAAGTTGGTGGTAATAATCAGCCGATTGTAGTTATTGGACGTGAAGCTGGTTCGGGCACAAGAGTAGCATTTGAAGAACTTCTTAAGATTGAAGAACAATGTCAATATGCGAATGAATACAATGAAACAGGTCCAGTTATGGCAAAGGTTGGTTCAATTTCAGGGGCAATTGGTTATGTTTCTTTAGATGTCTTAGATGAAAGTGTTAAAGCTTTATCGATTGATAATGTAGAAGTTAATCAGGAATCTATTCAATCAGGAAAGTATTTATTACAAAGACCATTTGTGATGGCAACTTATGGTCCAATTGAAAAACAAAGAAAAGAAGTTCAAGATGTCTTTTATTATCTTCAAAGTCCAAAAGGACAAAAAATTATACAATCAGTAGGATTAATGAGTCCACAATAAGGAGGACATTATGGAAAGAAGTATGTTATCAATTCTCGCTCATCATAAAAGTAAATCAACTGTTGAAAAAGCAGCAGCAATTATTTTAAAAGGTTGTGCAATTGTTTCAATTATTGCAGTGTTATCTATTACTGCATATATGTTTATTTCAGGAACACCAGCTTTGTTTAAAGTTGGGTTAACAGATATTTTATTTGGTCAGGTTTGGGCGCCTACCGCGACACATCCAGAGTATGGAATTTTATATATTATACTAACATCTATTTTAGGAGTATTTCTTGCTATAGGGATTGCGGTTCCAATTGGTTTATTAACAGCTATTAATTTATCAGAAATTGCTTCAAAAAGAGTGAGAAAGGTTGTAAAATCAGCGATTGAACTCTTAGCAGGTATTCCTTCTGTTGTGTATGGACTCTTAGGAATCCTCATTATCAATCCACTCATGTATCAACTTGAGTTGTTTATCTTCAAAGATTCTTTAACCCATCAATTTACAGGGGGCTCTAATTTAATCTCGGCTATTCTTGTTTTAGCCATTATGATTTTACCAACATTAATTAATATTAGTGAAACAGCTTTAAAAACAGTCCCTGATGATTATCGAAAAAGTTCTTTAGCTTTAGGGGCAAGTCAAATTCAAACTATTTTTAAAGTCGTTTTACCAGCAGCTAAGAATGGGATTATGTCAGCAATTGTTTTAGGTGTTGGACGTGCAATTGGTGAAGCAATGGCAATATTATTAGTGGCTGGTAATTCAGTAAATATACCTTTACCATTTCATTCTGTTCGTTTTTTAACAACGGCGATTGTTACTGAAATGAGTTATGCATCTGGATTACATCGTGAAGTTTTATTTACGATTGGTTTGATTTTGTTTATCTTTATTATTTGTATTAATTTAGTATTGACTTATATTTTGACAAGGGGTGATCAACATGAATAACAGTATTTATGAAAAGAAAAGTAGGGTTATTGATAATGTTGTTCATGTTTTGATTCAGTTGTCTACTTTTATTTCGGTTTCGTTATTAGTAGTTATTATTGGATATATCTGTTATCGAGGGATTCCACATTTTTCGTTTGATTATCTTATTCAAACAACAAGCATTTTAAAGAATACTGTAGGGATTTTACCTAATATTATTAATACTATTTATATCATTGTTGTAACCTTAGTGATTGCTTGTCCAATTGGAATAGGTGGCGCTATTTATTTAAATGAATATGCAACAAATAAAAAGTTTGTGAATATCATTTCCTTTACAACCGAGGTTTTAGCTGGGATTCCTTCAATTATTTATGGTTTATTTGGAATGTTGTTTTTTGGTGGTGTATTGAAATTAGAATATTCAATTTTAACAGGGTCTTTAACACTTGCCATTATGATTTTACCGATTATCTCAAGAAATGCACAAGTTGCTTTGCAAGCTGTACCTAAGAGTTATCGAGAAGCGGCTTTAGGCATGGGCTCAACGAAATGGTATATGATTAGAAGTGTTCTTTTACCAAGTGCGATTCCGGGTATTTTAACGGGAGTGATTTTAGCAATGGGTCGAATTGTAGCTGAGTCGGCAGCTTTACTATTTACTGCTGGAAGTTTATCCGTGTTGCCTAAAAGTTTATTTGGACATCTTTTCTCTAGTGGTGGGACATTGACAATTCAGCTTTATTTAGAGATGGCAAAGGCTCATTATGAACAGGCATTTGTTATTGCATTTATATTAATATTAATTATTTTGTTGTTGAACTTTATAGCAAAATGGATTTCAAATCAATTTGATGTGAATAAGAGAGGATAAATTATGGCAAAGATACAAGCAAGAAATTTAAATCTTTATTATGGTGAAAAACATGCCTTAAAAGATGTGAGTTTAGATATTATGGAAAATAAGATTACAGCTTTTATTGGTCCTTCAGGATGTGGTAAATCTACATTCTTAAAGACTTTAAATCGTATGAATGATTATGTAAATAATGTAAAAATTGAAGGTGAAATCTTATTAGATGATGAAAATATATATGATAGTCGCGTCGATACAACGATTTTAAGAAAGAAAGTTGGAATGGTTTTTCAACAACCTAATCCTTTTCCTATGAGTATTTATGATAATGTTGCTTATGGACCAAGAATACATGGGATTAAAAATAAAAAAGAATTAGATGTGATTGTAGAAAAAAGCTTAAAAGCAGCAGCGTTATATGATGAAGTTGCGGATCGTTTACATTCTTCAGCATTAGGATTATCTGGTGGACAACAACAACGTCTATGTATTGCTAGATGTCTAGCAGTTGAACCAGAAGTCATCTTGTTGGATGAACCAACCAGTGCCTTGGATCCCATTTCAACTTTAAAAATTGAAGAATTGCTGATGGAATTAAAGAACAAGTATACGATAGCCATAGTCACTCATAATATGCAGCAAGCATCACGTATTGCTGATTATACTGCTTTTTTCTTAGTAGGTGAAATGGTGGAATATGGTAAGACAAAAGATATTTTCTCATTACCTCAGGATAAGCGAACTGAGGATTATATTACTGGACGTTTTGGTTAATGGTTGTGTTTTGATGAAAAAATAAATATAATGGAGGTAGTATTATGATGCGTAGAGTTTTTGATGAGCAATTGGATAAGTTAAATATTGATTTAACAAAGATGGGTCATTTGGTTGAAGTTTCTATAGAAAATATGATTGATGCTTTTAAACATCATGATAAAGCTTTGGCTAAAGAGATTATTGAAAATGATCGATTGATTAATGATATGGAAAGAAGTATTGAATCTAGGGCTTTTAGTTTAATTTTACGCCAACAGCCAATTGCTAGTGATTTGAGAAATGTGACTTCAGCTTTAAAGATTGTTACTGATTTGGAAAGAATTGGTGATCAGGCAGCTGATATTGCAGAAATTATTTATCATTTTGAAGGGAAACATGCTTATCGTACAGTCGAACATATTCCAACTATGGCTAAGAAGGCAAAAATTATGGTTCATGAAGCGATTGATGCTTTTATTAAAAAGGATTTAACAACGGCTCAAATGGTTAAGGATATGGATGATGAGATTGATAGTTTGTTTGAAGAAGTAAAACAAGAGGTTATTGAAATTTTAAAGGAAAATAGTGAAAAGGTGGATTATTGTATTGATTTTCTTATGATTGCTAAGTATTTAGAAAGAGTAGGAGATCATGCTGTTAATATTTGTGAATGGTTAGAGTTTAATCAGACGGGAACAGTCAATCAACACCGACTTATTTAGGAGGAAGAAAAATGAACGAGCGTATATTTGTCATAGAAGATGATGAAAATATTCAGGAAATTGTGAAATTATCATTGGAATCCAATGGTTATCAAGTTATTTTGTTTGATAATGCTATTGATGCGATTGCAGCTTTCCATGAATTTGCCCCAGATCTTGCAATCTTTGATGTTATGTTACCACAAATGGATGGAATTACAGCAGTAAAGAAAATTAGAGAAACAAATACCCAAGTTCCCATTTTAATTTTAAGTGCTAAAGATACTGAAATTGATAAAATTCATGGTTTAGATAGTGGCAGCGATGATTATATGACAAAACCATTTGGCGTTCTTGAACTATGTGCTCGTGTTCGTACATTATTAAGAAGGGTACAACCAAAATCAAAACAGATTAAAACTCCAAGTCTAACAATTGATAAATCAACACATGTTGTGACTCATTTTGATCAGATTATGGATTTGACACATAAAGAATATCAATTGTTGTTATATTTAATAGAAAATAAACAACGTGTTGTTGAAAGAGATGAATTATTGAATAATATCTGGGGTTATGATTTTATAGGTGAGTCTAGAGCGCTAGATGTGCATATTAGATCATTAAGAAAGAAATTAGATGATGATGGAGAAAAATATATTAAAACAATTCGATCAGTAGGTTATCGATTTGTTGAAAAGGAGGATTCACATGACTAAGTCAATCCTCCGTTATTTTATATTTATTTTAATTATTGCTCTTTTAAGCAGTTGTTTTCTTTCAGCAACACTTATTTCAAATGGTTTGTTGAATACAACCAAAAGAGAAATGTTATACTCGTTGAAGTTAATTGATTATGCAATTGATAAAAATCAATCCCTTGAACAACAAGTTGATAAACTTAATCCATTAGCTTATTCCGATCAAACCCGTATTAGTATTATTGATACAAAAGGAAATGTCGTTGCCGATACAGTATCACGTTCGATTTCAGAAAATCATTTTGAACGTCAGGAAGTCCAAGAAGCTTTTAAACATAAAGAAGGTTATGCTATTAGACGTTCAGAAACAACAGGAGAAAAGACGTTATATGTAGCCTATTATAATCAAGATTATGTTTTACGATTATCAATTCCTTATAATGGTCTTATTGATTATTTGCCTTCGTTAATACCGGCTTTATCTATCAGTGCAATGATCTCTTTTGTGATTGCTTTCTTTTTATCAAGAAAGTTAGCCTATACTATTTCTAAACCAATTATTGAAATTAGTGATAGTTTAGATCATATGACAAAAGATTTTCGTTTTGATTTAAAGAAATATGATTATCAGGAGTTTAATATTATTGTTAATACAATTCATAATCTTTCTCATCGTTTACGTAAGTCGATGAGAGAAGTGAAATTAGAACGTATTAAAATGGATGAAATCTTAAAACAAATGAATGAAGGTTTTGTTTTATTAGATGAAAATTATAAAATATTAAGTATTAATGCTAGAGCTATTTCTATTTTAGGGGATATGAAACCCTATGATCAGTTTATGGATTATCTATATTATCCAGAAATCATTAATGCTTTAGAAAATAATGTTCCTAAACAAGAAGTACAAATAAAAATTAATCATAGTATTTATGCTTGTTATATTTCACGTGTTTATTTAGGTACGACACTTTTGTTTGTTGATATAACCGCAGCAAAAAAAGCTGAAAAAATGCGTAGTGAATTTTTTTCTAATGTTTCTCATGAATTGAAAACACCAATGACTTCGATTAGAGGATATAGTGATTTATTGGCACAGGGATTAATTCAGGATGAAAGTCAAAAACAAAGAATGTTAGAGAAGATTCAAGATGAAGTGAATAGTATGTCTGGATTGATTAATGATATTTTGATGTTGTCAAGAATTGAAAATATGGATATTGAGGTTGAAATGCTTCCTTTAAAGATGAAAGGTTTGGTTGAGGAAGTGCTGGATAGTTATGAAGTGGAGATTGCTAAACATGATATTCATATGGATGTTACTTTTGATGATATGACTTATATTGGGAATCATCAACAAATTTATACTTTGCTTAATAATGTTATTGGAAATGCGATTAAGTATAATAAAGATCATGGAAGTGTGAGTGTACGTATTGAAGAACTGAGTGAGGCAATGAAGATTGTTGTTAAGGATAGTGGTATAGGGATTCCTTTAGCAGATCAATCACGTGTGTTTGAAAGGTTTTATCGGGTGGATAAAGGAAGAAGTAGACAACGTGGGGGAACAGGACTTGGTTTAGCTATTGTGAAACATATTGTTTCGCATTATAAAGGAACTATTCATTTAATGAGTGAACTTGATAAAGGAACAACAATTGAAATAATTTTACCTCAACAAACAATTACAAGTGATGAATCATTTCCGCAAGGATAGGAAATATAAGCGTCTTTAAAAAGACGCTTTATTTTTTATAATAGGGATTGTAGGAGTTGATGATATGAAAAAAGAAGAAATGACAAATGATACAATATCAGTTATACAATTAACAACTCAGACTCAACAGTTTTATCATCAAGCTTTTATGTATGTAAAGCAAGATAATTATCATCAAGCACAATACTGTTTAGATAATGGAAATAAGCTCCTATTAAAGGCTCATCAAATACATGCCAAATTGTTGAATCAAGAATGTGAACTAGACTTGTTGCTAGTTCATGCTGAAGATATGTTAATGTCCTTACAATTATATAAGTCAATGATGAAAGAATTTATTGATTTATATAAAACTTTTCCTACCCTTAGAGGAAATAAACAGTCTTTGTAATGAATTGAACTATTATATAATGATATTGTAGAAATGCATCGAAAGGAGAGGGAAGAATGCAGAAATTTATGGATAAGATGGAAAATGTTTTAGCACCACTCGCAACAAAGGTTGGTGGCAATCGTATATTAAAAGCTGTCTCTACAGCCTTTAATATGATTATGCCTTTAATTATTATTGGAGCTATTTTTTCATTAGTAAGTACTTTATCAATTGGTGGATATCAAGCTTTTTTACAAAGTAGCGGAATTGGTAAAATCTTAGCTTTGGTTGGTAAATTTACAACCGATTTAATGGCATTATATGTTGCTTTTGCAGCTGGATATGCCTATGTCAGAAACGAAGGAATGAATAATGATGCAATACCTTCAGGTTTATTATCAGTATTAGCTTTCTTTATTATGACACCTTTAACAGAAGTCATGATTAATGAAGTGCCAACAACAGTTCTTTCATTTGATTATTTAGGTTCTAAAGGTTTATTCACAGCTTTATTAGTGGGGTTACTTGTTGGATTTATTTATACTTTTGTAACTAAAAAAGGTTGGGTTATTAAAATGCCAGATGGAGTTCCACCAACTGTTGCTAAATCTTTTAGTGCATTAATTCCAGGGTTTGTGATTACCGGAATTTTCTTAGTGATTAATGGGATCTTTAATGCTTTGACAGGTGCGACATTTAGTGAATGGTTATATAGTGTGCTAGCGGCTCCATTATCAGCTTTATCTGGAAGTGTTATTACTTTCTTGGTTTTATTGTTTATTTGTCAAGTGTTCTGGTTCTTTGGGATTCATGGCGGTCAAGTCACAATTCCATTTATGATGATTTTATTTATGCAAGCTGGGGTTGAAAATCAAGCCGCTTTTGGAACTGGGCAACCAATGCAAAATATTGTAACAGTCGGGTTTCTTTATTTCTTGATGTTAGGTGGAGCAGGAAATACGATGGGCTTAGCTCTGGATATGTTATTATTCTCAAAAAGCAAGCGATATAAATCGTTAGGAAAATTATGTATCTTACCATCTATATGTAATATTAATGAACCAGTTATCTTTGGTATGCCAATTATTTTAAATCCAGTTATGGCAATTCCATTTTTACTTGTTCCTCAGATTACAGCAATCATTACTTATTTTGCAATGAATTTAGGACTTGTTTCTTTACCAAGAATTGCTTTAGGAGCAACTGGAACGCCACTAATTTTAGATGGTTGGATGATTGCCGGTCTTTCTGGAATTATTCTAGAAGTTATCTTAATTGCTTTAACAGCAATTATATATTATCCATTCTTTAGAGTTCAAGATCATATGGCTTGTCAAGAAGAAGGAATAAGTGAATAAAATGAGGCTGGAAAAACCAGCCTTTTCAAAGTAATTATGATAAAATAAAGATGGAGGTGCACAGTAATGGATAAAAATCAAAAAAACTTACTTATTGAACTGATGAATCATGAAACACTCTCAGGTAAAGACTTAGCCAGTCGTATTCAAATGAGTACAAGAAGTGTACGCACCATCATTAAAAATATCAATGAAAATATCATTGGAGCAAGAATTGAATCAGGAAGTTTTGGTTATCAATTGCATATTGAAGATTCAGAATTATTTTTATCATATTTACAAGGTAATCAAGATGATACATCACGATTTCTTTATTTGTTTAACCGATTTATAGATAATCAAAATTATTTAAAAATAGATGATTTATGTGATGAACTTTATTTATCAAGAACCCAATTAAAACAAGAATTAAAAAAACTTAGACAATATTTTGTAGAACATGGCATTATGATAGAAACAAAAGCTCATTATGGGATGAGGTTGGATGGAAATGAAATAAATATAAGAAAGGCAATTGGGCATTTACAAGACTATCCAATAGATAAAAGTATTTTTGAACAGATTAAGAAAATATTGATATCAAGTATCGCGAATTATGATTTTGTAGTAACTGATGATAATCTTGAAAATATTTCTCATTATTTATATATTGCTTATATTCGTACAAGCAAACATCATTTTGTGAGTATTGATGAAGCTTGGATGAAAGAAATTAAAGAGGAAAAAGAATGGTTATTAGCAAGTTCTATGATGATATTAATGAGTCATATTTTAAATATGGAGTATCAAGAAGGAGAAGTTGCTTATTTGACTATGCACTTATGTGGAAAGAATAGTCAACAAACTTCACAACTCTATATTGATCAAGAAATATACAATGTCGTTAATGAATTTTTAAAAGTTATTGAAAAAAGTTCGGGGATTTTATTGAGTACAGATTTGAATCTACAAGTGTCCTTATCACTTCATATGATTCCTTTATTAAAAAGAATCCAATATCAAATGTATATGGATAATCCATTATTGTTGGATATAAAAAAGAGGTTAATAGTCGCTTATGAATTAGCGGTTAAAGGTTGTGAATTGATTAATAAACATTATCATTGTCAATTACCTGATGATGAAATTGCTTATTTTGCTTTACATATTAATTTATCTTTAGAACAAAAAAAGAATCATATATATAAAAAGAATATCTTACTTGTTTGTTCTTCTGGAGTAGGAAGTGCCAGGCTTTTAGAATATTTCTTTAAAGAACATTTTAGGGATTATATTGATATCTTAGATGTGTGCTCGTTACTTGAATTAGAAAATCATAATATGGAGCCATATGATTGCATATTTACAACTGTTCCTTTATCAAGACAAATATCTATTCCTATCTTTATGATTCATAGTTTAATGGGGTATGAAGATACACTCAAAATATCGCATCAATTGAAACAGTTAAATCAAATACCAATTATGCAATACTTTCCAAAACAATTATTTTTTGCTGATCAGCAATTTTCAAGCAAAGAAGAAGCAATACATCAAATCATCAAACAATGCCATCAATACTATCAATTGCCTGATTCCTTTGAATCATTGGTATTAGAAAGAGAACAACTTGCAACAACAGAATTTAATGATTTTGTTGCTTTTCCACATTCTCATCGGCCTGTCACATCACAAACATTTGTATCCGTGACAATTTTAAAAAAGCCATTATTATGGAAAAATCATCATATTAGAATCATTTTATTATCTTCAATTGAAAATAAGATGATAAAAGAATTAGATCATTTCTATCAAGCTATTTCTACATTTTTAAGTCAACAAACATTACAATGGGAATTAATTCAAAATCCAACCTATGAACAACTACAAGAAATAATGAAGAAGGTGCAAAAACAATGAAAAATATCTTATTGGTTTGTGGAGCTGGGATGTCAACGAGTTTACTGGTTCGTAAGATGCAAGAAGCTGATATTAATCATGAATATCATATTCGATGCAGTGATACTTTGAGCGCTCATTTATTGTTGCTAGAAACAGATATCTTTTTATTGGCACCGCATATTGCTTATATGAAAGATGAATATCTTCATAAATGTCTTGAACTCAATATTCCCTTTTTGATTATTGATGGTGTTGACTATACAAAGATGGATGGTGAAAGTGTATTAAGAAAGACTCAACAGGAATTAGAAAAGTATAGCAAAGAAAATCCTTTTCAAGTCGTCTTGGTGCATAGTCGTGTGGGAGCTATGTCAGATTTAATTGCCCTTGATATGAAGAAAAAGCTTCAAAGTGATGAAAAAGATTGGCAAATCAAATCCTTAGCAATTGATGATTTTGATAATCAAGAGGCACATATTGTATTGTTAGAACCACAAATTGGTTTTGAAAAAAAGAATGTTGAAAGAATCTTGCATAATCCATTTACCATTGTTGATGTTCCAGCAATGTCTTTATATGCCAGTTTTGATGGAAGAAAGATGTTAGATTATATACATCAGATATACGATCAAAAATTAGAAGAAAAGAAAAAAGAATTAAAAGAAAGGATAGATGAAAAAATATGAAATTAATTATGCGTGCAGATGATCTTGGTTTTAGTGAAGCTGTAAGTTTAGGAATATTAAAAGCAGTTAAAGATGGAGTGATTACAAGTGTTGGACTGATGCCTAATATGGAAAGTGCTCAGTTTGGTTATGAATTAATTAAGGATTGTGATATTGCATTAGGTCAACATACAAATATATGTGTGGGAAAACCACTAAGTGATCCTCGTCTCATTCCCTCACTTGTTCAAGCAAATGGTGAATTTTGTTCAAGTAAAGAAATTCGAGCAAGAGAAAAGGATACAATTAATATACAAGAATGTGAGATAGAAATCGAAGCACAACTTCTTAGATTTCAAGAAATAACAGGGAGAAATCCGGATTATTTTGAAGGACATGCTGTTTTTTCTAAGAATTTCTTTATTGCTTTAGAGAATGTTGCAAAACGTCATGGATTGTTTTTCTGTAATCCGGCTTTGGATAAAGAATGGGAAAAGCAAAATGGGATTGTTGGTTTACCATTTTTTAAAGCTGATGAACAAGGACTTTATAATCCTCAACAATATATGGAAGAAAATCTTCATTATATAGAAGAAAATGCTTGTTGTGTTGCTATTTTTCATCCAGGATATTTAGATCATTATATCTTGACGCATTCATCATTTACACATGTACGAGCAATGGAATGTGATTTTTTATGCAGTGAATGGTTAAAAAAATGGTTAGCTCAGCATCAGATTGAACTGGTAGATTTTAGAAATTATCAAGACATAGCTTTATAGTTATGTCTTTTCTATATGATAAAGAGGTTTAAAATCTTGTTTTTTGTCGATAATAAAGCTGGTGATAAATATGAATCAATCTTATTGGCAAAAAACTTCTAAAAAAAGAATAGGAAAAACATTACATGATGATTTAACTGTAGATGTTGTGATTATTGGTGGTGGATTATCAGGTGTAGGATTAGCTTATCAACTCAAAGATAGTGGTAAACAGGTCGTTGTCTTGGATAAAGATGAAATGGGTAGTCATACGAGTGGACATACCACAGCAAAAATTTCTACCTTGCATGATACTCTTTATGTTGACTTGGTAAAACATTATGATGTTCATCAAGCTTATCTTTATTATAAGTCTAATGAACGCGCATTAAATGAAATCAAAACAATTATTCAAAAAGAAAAGATTGATTGTGATTTTCAAGAAAACAATGCTTATATATATACGGATGATCCAGGCTATGTCAAAATCATTCAAGCCGAAAGGGAAATCTTACAATCATTAAGAGTAGAAACTTTAAAAGATGAAAATCATTTAGAGTCATTAGGTTTAAAACATCAGGCTATCTTTCACCCTTTAAAATATTTATATAGTCTTATACAGATTTGTGAAAAAGCAGGGGTGACTTTTTATGAACATAGTGAAGTCACACATGTTGAAAGAAAAGATGATTCTTTTGTATTGAATGTCAATAATAAACGTATCCAATGTCGTTATCTTGTTCATGCAACAAGATATCCCTTTATAAGAAAAGGTTTGTACTTTTTTAAATTGTTTCAGCAAAAAGAATATATTGATTATGTTGATGAATATCAAGGAAAAGATAGTTATTTATGTATTGATCAAACAAAGAGTTATCGACCATTAGAAAGACAGGATAGTTTACAAATTCATCGTGATGCAAAAGATTGGTTTGCCCAAGATAGTATTCCACTCCGCGGGATTCCTTACATTGGCAGATTAAGTCGTTATAGTAATGAATTTATTATATATGGTTTTCAAAAATGGGGAATGACTTTGTCACAAGTTGCTGCTCATTTAATAAGTGATTTGATTTTAGAAAAAGACAATCCCTATGAAGAACTTTATAGTTGTCATTATTTTTCAATGTCTTTTGCAATGAAGTATAAAGATAAAATGTGGAAAAATACGAAGCGTGGAATGATTACTAATCGTTTTTTAGACGAACCAATCGCTTTGTTGGAAAAACAAGATGGGATGATTACAAAAGTTAATGGGAAATTAACAGCTGTTTATAAAGATAAAAAAGGTGAACTTCATTATCTGTCTCCTTATTGTCCGCATTTAAAATGTGTTGTAGAATTTTGTAAAAAAGACCAAACATGGACATGTCCATGTCATCAATCGGTTTATGATGCTTATGGAAAACTGGTTGAAGGACCAAGTTTATATTCTTTAACTTCTAAGAAAATAGATGAGTAATTCTTTCATTTTATAAATAAATCCCGTATACTTAAAGTAAGGGGATGAGAGAATGAAATGTGATGTTTGTGGAACAAGGATAATGCCTGGAGAAAAAGAATGTCCAAATTGTGGATATAAGTGGAAAGATAGTCATGTAAATACTTTTGATGTGACATCACAAAGCCATGAACATATTCAAGTGAAAAAATCTCAACAATCATTGAATAAGAAAGATAGATATCCAAGGTGGTTTTATGTTATTTTCATTATTGCTGTTATGGGGATTATTGGGTCAATTGCTGTTCCAGCACTTATTTCTCGTTATCATATTGAGGATTATCAAAAATATACTTTTCAAGAATTGATGAATAAAGGTTATGGGGATAGTGATGTATTACTCAAGGTTATAAATGAAAAAGATGAGGCATTCAATTATTTTAAATATGATTTACAACTTGTAGAAGCTAATGTGCAAGAAAATAGTTATTTAGATGGTAAGGATGTTAATGGTTTATCTTTTGAAGTATCTGGTTATAAAGATGATACTTATTTTGGAATGCGTTATGAATATGATCAAGATGGTGAAATTGTCAGTAAAGAATTGTTCTTTATTAATCGTACAGATGAAAGTATTAGGGAAACATTAGATTTTCAAGTTGATAATAGTGTTGTGCATTCTTTAGCAAATTATATAGGTGTAGGTGATATTGATGAGAACTTAAAACGAGCTTGTCAAAATCTAGAAAAGGGTGACCAGGAAATCTATGAAACAAGTCAATTTGTTGGGGATACTAAAATTTATTTATCAGAACAAGCAGAAAGTGAAGAATCAGCAGCTTATCGAACATATTGTTCAGTTGAAATAGTAAAATAAGCGAGGGGAAAGAAAATGAAGTGCAAGGTTTGTGGGACGTGGTTACCATTAGGAGTACAGGAATGTCCAAATTGTGGGTGGAAGATCAATGATCAGCATGGAGGTACAAATTCAACACAACAAACTCGAAAGAAAAGTAAAAAATGGTTATTAGGAATTTTCTTGTTTATTGTTATGATTGTGGGGTTGGTGAACTATCTACCATCATTTGTTGATCACTATCGTTTTATGGATTTTGAAAAACATACTTTTGAAGAATTGTTAGATAATGGTTATAATGAAGATCCAGTTCTTTTAAAGGTTATAGAAAAAAGAGATAATGTTAAGAAATATTTTGATGATATTTTAGATTTTGATTGTGTTTATACAAAGAGTAGTGCCTTAGCTGGAAGGAAGTACATTGATTTAATATCGTTTGTTGTTAGTGGTGAAAAAGATGGAATTACTTATTATTTAAGTTATAGATTTGATAAAAACGGAGAAAATACAAGTCAAACATTAGGTTTTGATTATTATACAAATGTAGGTATTCATGAAAAATTAGATTTACAAACTGATAGCCAGATTATTCATTCGTTAGCAGAATATATTCAAGTTAATGATGCTGATGATTTGCTTAAACAAGCATATCAGGTATTTAAAAAGAATGATGATCATATGTATGAAGGACGCATAACAATAGGCAATAAAGATATTTGTATAGATGAAAATGAATTGGTTGACAGTCAAGTATCATATCATATTAATGGTTCGATAAGTTGTAACAATTGATAAGATTTCTTATCAATTGTTTTTTTACAAAAAGGACGTTTTGTTGATCTGTAGGCGTTTTGATAGTATTTGAAGTTAAAAAGTATTATAATAAAAAGTAAATAAGGAGGGATTTTATGAAGAAAATATTATTAATGTTGATGATGGTAGGGGTGATACTTACTGGATGCTCAACATCAAAATCAGCAGATGAAATGAAAATTTTGACACCTAATGGAGCGCCTGCTTTATCATTGGTAGGTGTTTATGAAGATGTGACAAAGAATGGAAAGATTAATATTGTTGAAGGTAGTGACTTAGTAAGCAGTGAGTTAATGAAAGCAGATAGTGAATATGATGCTATTGTTGCACCCATTAATTTAGGTTGTCAATTATTAGCTAAGGGAAAAACTGATTATAAATTAGCAGGTGTTTTGACATGGGGAAATCTTTATCTTGTTGAAAATGAAGGTGTTCAAAATAATGAATTAGCAGCATTTGGAGAACAAGCTGTTCCAGGTATGATTTTTAAATTAGTAAAAGATTCTAATGATGTGATGAAAAATGCGAAAGTAACTTACTATAATGCTGTGAGTGATGTGCAAGCACAAGTATTGGCAGGAAAAGTACAATATGCATTAATGGCTGAACCAGCTGCAACGGCAACTATTGCTAAGGCAAAACAAAATGGAAAGACAATAAAGAATATTGCATCTTTACAAGAGCTTTATCAAAAACAGACAAATTCTAAACAAGCTGGATATCCGCAAGCAGCTATCTTTGTTAAAAATAAAGAAGATGTTAAAGAATTATTGGTGAAATTAGATGAATTTACTAATAAAGAAGCTGTGAAAGAAGATAATAATATTGAAGAATTAGTTAATAAAATTGGAGCAGAAACATTTGGTGTTCCTAATGCAGCAATTGCAGCGAAAACATGGAAGAATCAAAATATTCATTATCAAGAAGCGACTGCAGTTAAAGATGATATTCAATCAATATTAAAAACATTCCATATTGAATATAGTGATGATATGTTAGTGAAATAATGAAACATAAAGTTCGTTTGATTATTTGTATATTATTGTTGTGGCAACTACTAGCGTGGGGTATTCATAACAATGTTATTTTACCTTTTCCAAGTGAAACGATTGTAACTATGGGAAAGATGTTGGGTGATTTGAATTTTTATCAGACTTTACTTATAACTTTATCCCATGTACTGATTGTTGTTTTGATAAGTGTTGTTTTAGCATTTGTTTTAGCATACATAGGATATTGTTATAAAGTGGTAGATGAATATGTTTCACCTATTCTTTCTATTTTACAAGCAATCCCTAATATATCTTTTGTGATTTTGGTTTTATTGTGGGCTTCCTCTTTACAAACTGTTTATATAGTTTTGTTTTTAGTTGTTTTTCCGCTACTGTATCATAATTTTATATCGGGGTTTAAAAATATTGACCATGATTTAAGAGATGTCATTCTTTTATATGAACCATCATTTATGGATAAAATGTTGAAGGTTTATTTGCCTTTAATTCAACCAAGTGTTCTATCTGGCTTAAAGAGTTCGTTAAGTTTAGGTGTAAAAGTAACGGTCATGGCTGAAATATTAGCAGGACTGCCTTATGGAGTTGGTCGAGCTATTAATTTTGCAAGGATCCAATTTGATATGGTTAGTGTTTTTGCTTGGACCATTTGGTTGGTTATTATGATAATGTTTATTGATTTTTTATTAGAAAAGTTTATTCAAATTGAATAGACTTTTTTTGATGAATTTCAAATTTTATTGATATAATCAAACAAAATAAAACATTAAACAAATAACGAAAAAAGGATTATAAAAATTTTTTAAAAAAAGTAAAAAAAAGACTTGCAAAGGGAGGGATGAGATGGTATTATAGATGAGCACTCGGCAAGAGGGCAGCAAACGGACATTGAAAACTAAACAGAAAACACGTCAATAAGAAGAAACAAAGA